>Ga0208486_1000035_pt1 | contig 40627 bp, 47 predicted proteins | sample LakMenEpi03Aug12_FD_150664 | JGI IMG/M metagenome (GOLD analysis project Ga0208486, IMG submission 150664) | Freshwater microbial communities from Lake Mendota, WI - 03AUG2012 deep hole epilimnion (SPAdes) | ecosystem: Environmental > Aquatic > Freshwater > Lentic | place: Lake Mendota, Madison...
ATCCACCAATACTCCGATATTATGAACCCTTGGAGCAAGGTAAACACTGGTAGAAACCGTCCACGGAAATCCTCCCTAGATATGTTCATGACTCATATCGTCTGGCTCTTGGGAACGGTTACTGGTTGTATTGTAGACAGGCCGGGACACTTACACTTAGAAGCGCCTCAGTTACTCCGCCTGTCTTTGTATTGGCCGTGGTCTGGACGCAATCCCACATAGATAGGCACTACTATACAGCGTATAAGCCCGCTGTCAACCCCACGCTGCATAACAGCCGTAGGTTTATCGTAATGGCTTATCCCTATCTAGTCCCTTGAGCATGGACCCACGGTAGTTTGTATTCTAATCTCTATTATCGGCCTGTCAAGACATTTTCTTGAAGATTTTTTGGACACACACCAGCCAAACATCGTTCCACATACAAACAAGACCCATAATTGCTATGGGCTAATCTAATAGCATCCCATTCGCTAGGTGATTTAACATAACCCACCAGACGATTATTTTGCCAAACGGCCCAAGTATAACCCATAATTTTCTCCTGTTCGAGTCATTCTACTAGATAGTATCGGCTTGTCAAGAGGTTTTCTTTAGAAAATCCTAAGTGGTTGATAAGTAAGCACTTACGTCGCGGCCGGCCCGCCCATCTCGCCCTAAGTCCTTTGGTAGCAAGAACTTAGAGCGATGGGGCGATATTCAGAACATCATAGCGGCCAAACCACTCTTGAAGAGCGTACCACCCAAGAGGGGGCGACGAACATTGCGAGTACGTTCGGCGTAGAAATTGCGAATCTTACCATCCGGCGTTTGAGCAGTTACCAGATGATGAGTACGCACAAACTGTCCATCGTGTCTTCGATAACGGCTAGTAGCATTCAGCCTAGCGATACTATCATTGCTAAGACGATGCACACTAATTACCTTAGCCATAAAACGCTCAGGATCACCAGTAACCGGCTGTTCATACTCAAAGTTATAAACACTACCGATCCTAGCAGTAATCAGCGAATCATTCAATCCACGATAGATATGAAACAACACAAAGCAGACCAGACCAACCAGACAAATCGTAGAAACCAGAGCAGCAGCAATAAAATCGTTCATCTTTTTCCTTTCAGTTAGTTACCTTATGTCACAAGTATACCATCATCTCACACCTTGTCAAGTTCGATATTCCAGTTTTTCTTGGCAAACCTCTTTAGCGGGTGAATCGCACGTTCTCCCACATGTAATGAATAAAAAGGTTGGCTAGAATCTGCCGGATATAACTTGACCAAACTACCATCACAAAACTCTACCCTAAAACCAAGTTTTCCCAATCCTTTCAAAATCTGGTTGATATTTTTCAACTCACCACCATCCCGTCCAGAAAAGGATACGGCTTGTCGTTGATTTTCACGAACCATTCATAGTTCTTCTGGAAAACATAACGCGGGCTATACTGATTGATACGATCCTTAGTGGTCAAGGTTTGCCAACCCCCACTATTCAGGGTATAAGTACCATCCTCATGAATCTTGACCACATAGGTACTATGCAGCATGATTCCAACGCTACCATCGCTCAGAATCTTCGCGTAGGTATTGTTGCCAACCTTGCGACGCTCCGCATTCCGCTTGCCACGAACCATCCTAACCGCTTCAACATGAGTCATCATCTTTCTCCCTTGGTGAATCTCAAGCATACCATATTTATCGGCCAACGCAAGAGGTAATCTTTAGAAAAATTTTTTTGATGCAAGTTGTTGAGAATCAAGCACTTACGTCGAGCCGGGCCTCGCCGTTTTGATCTAAGTCCTTACAGCACAAGGATTTATAAACTATCGGTCATAATGGCAAAATACATGATAAAAGCACAAGAGATAATTACAAAAGCATGAAAACTACTAATCATTTCCACAATATCTCCACAATTAGACCAATAATCATAACCACCACAATAAGCACAATTGCCCCATCCATGAGAACCTCCTTGTTCTGCACAATTCTACATTGTTTTTATCGTTTGTCAAGAGCCAAAACTTTAGGCCGCTAGTTCTTTTAACTCTAAAGTCTTACCATTTGAATAACACCTAGCATATCTGATTTGATTTTCCAAACGATTTTTATTCATGCGTTTGATCTTGATACCCTTTGGGGTAACAAATACTAAAATAATTTCGTGAAAATAACCACTTTTGATATTTTGAAACCTATAACGATACTTTTTACCAGATATGGGTTGTGCAAGGGAGGACTTTACTTCTACCTTTTTTCCATTTACAATCATATCATAAGAATGATTACCACCAAAATAATCAACCCTATTACCCATAGTGATTAAATAATCACGAATCATACGCTCAATAGCGTTGGCCCTGTGCTGAGTACCCATCTTAGAAAGTTTATAGCACAGAGCATTCTTTTTCCGGCTATAAATACTTTGGCACTTTTTCAGTCCCTTGATTTCCTTCTCGATCTTACGAAAATGTCGAAGAGTAAGCATCGTTTTCTCCTTTGAACGATATTTTAGTCGAGAAATCTAATTTGTCAAGAGATCTATTTTTTGGCTGACTACATCCACACAATCCAAATCCGTAGGATTAGGTAGGACTACCAACCATCCCTCACGGCCTGTCGATTCTTGGCTCCGCGAGTGCGAAGTCGCTTTGGTCGATTGTCGTGCTGTCCGCTTCCGCTCTTGTGGTCGTGATGACCCATGCCGATAGCCCACAATGGACGCACATTCAGTTGCACAACGATACTCTTTTTTCGCTTGCTCATGATGTTAGAATACCATACTTATCGACACTTGTCAAGAAAAACTGTAATGTTTTCTAAGTGCTTGTGCAGTAAGCACTTACGTCAAAATCGGCCCGCCCGCCGCGACGCAAGTCCTTACGCGGCAAGGGTTTGCGTCAAAGTTTGTTGTAACTGAACGAGCGTACATCGCAGTCCAGAGCATTTTCCAACGCCCCGGATATTGCCGCAAGGTGATCGTACCTGTCCAAAGGATCAGCACTAGCGCACTCTGGAACAGAAATCACAACCATCTTGTTTCCAAGAAACATTCCATCTTCCGAATCATTATCAACCGTGATGCTGTCGCAAATGTAATCGATCATGTTCAGAAATCCTCCCCATAGTAATCGTGATAAGCGTCAATATCATCGTGATACGATCCATAATCCTCATCGGTTCCCCAACCGGCTGAAGTCATGGCACTATCATGGTCGCCGTCCATGCTATCATCGTAGTCGTCATCATCGTCCACGCTATTTTCTTCGATATAATAATCGTTGTAATCTTCGACCTCTTGATAGAAATCGTCGTGATCATCATAATTCATATCATCATCCTCAGAGTTATCGGGATCGAACAAGGGATCAGGGTGACTCATCATTTTCTCCTTTTCAAACAAGATACCACGGATCGCCCACTTCGTCAAGATACACTTCGTCAAAAATATCGTCCGCACAACCGACCACTTCGGCCCAGTCGAGCGGATGGCAGTCGTTCTCATCAATCGGCTCGACCATCGGTTCCAGAATACCCTCGTCGGCCATATCAGCAAGAATCGCGTTGATGTCCTCGAAATCGTACATTGTAAAGTCCCTTGGGGTGATGCGTGGATTCTACACTAATCATCGGCACTGTCAAGCAGAAAATCTTAGAAAAAAGATTATTTTTTGCGGCACAGCGTTTGCTCTGCTAGTCGTCGTAAGTGCTTGAGCCACAAGGAGTTACGTCGCCGGGGGCCGCCCGGCCTCGTCGTAAGTCCTTATGGTTCAAGACTTTACGCCGAGACAACCCTAACTAGCATGAATGAACACTTGTTCAGTAACTGTACGGTTGCTCACCGTTACAATCCAATTTTTATTACTGCCATCTTCACGCAATAGTGAATTGATAATGCCAACATGAATCTTACCCTTAGTATCCACCACGCTACCATACTTGCCAGTTCGCATAGCAGACAGAATTTTATCGAGGCTATTCATACATTTCCTTTCAGTTATCATTTCTATTTTCGTGATAACGTCGAAGTAATTCACTAGCGGCGAAACTAACGCACATATTGGGAAACGTTCTAGCATAGACGGAAACATTACTGGAAACATTTTGCATGTTTACCATCCATTTTCCAAGCGTAACGGTTTCCATCTTATTCACGAAATCTAAAACTTGCTTTTCACTATCACTCATACATCACCCAAAGAAAAAATACGCCGGAACCAGAACGAACAAATATGCCCAACAAAACAGCAGAAAACAAACGATCAGATTGCTAAGAAAATCCTTGTACATCTCTTTCCTTTTCTTTTCTATAATCCTACCAAACTTTGTCGCCGCATCAACCCCCATTAGGCGGGGCATGATGGATCGTCGATTTCCTCAATAACGCAGTCGCAGTGTTCCCAGCATCGGGGACACAATTCGAGACCAGCGATATCACCAACAATCTCAACACCACAGCAATCGGAATAGTAAACTTCAATCTTATTCATTTCTTTCTCTCTTTCTTTCTCTTATATCGACATTATACCATGGATTCTTTAGGATGCAAGAAAAATCTGGAAATTTTTGTGTCAAGAGATTTTGACAAAACTTTTCATAATTTTCTTCCATATTGGCACACCATATGCTAGAGCAATTTTCATGCCAAAAATCATGGCATAGAGTTTGTCGTAAGTCATTGTCTCATAAGCACTTACGTCAAAATTGCGGGCCCGATTTTTGCCTAAGTCCTTACGTATCAAGGGTTTGCGTCGAGTTCTTAGAGAATCGTACCATCCCCCTAATGCGGTACATGATGCCGCCGATACTGTACATACATATACCCTCTCCCATATACTGTACAAATGTAGCCGAATAACCGTGGTGAGCAACAAGGCGATGGAGTGTATTTTGTACTTGAATGGTCATGTTCTCACTCATCTCCAGTAAAGGGACTCATCTCATCATCCGCGAGGCTAGCATATTGCTCTGCAAGAGCAACCACCCTTTCGGGGGAACCGGGCTTGCCAACCGGGAAACGCATACGATCCTCACCACCTACCATGCGGGGGTCAGCCTTTTCGACCTTACTCTTGCCAATCTTTCGCAACGCTGAACGATTGAACTTCAATACCTTCTCACTGGTAATCGTACCACCATCGGCACTACGCTTGTCGCAAGGGATCGCCATACCATAGAAGATACCACGAACTGTACGCTTGTATTCTTCAACGATTCGAAACTTTTCCATTCTCTTCTCTCTTTCTTGTGTGCTGATTCTACCAAACTTTTTCGCCGCCGCAACCCCCCGATTAGGTGAGACTAGATAGCCTCACCATCATCATAACCGGGGATATAGTCTGACTCGATGAAATCATCCATCATAGCAGTATGGATCGAATCATCCACAACCATTTCGCAATGCTCACCACAACATGAGCAGACTTGGTAATCTGGGTTGCTTTCAACATAGCAGCAATCGGAAACCAAATAAATCGTCTTATCCATCTTTCACTCTCTTTCTTATGCCTCTATATAATGCACTTCCCGTGCCAAAGTCTGAAAAATATTTTTTTCTTTCTAAGTCCTTATGGGACAACACTTTACAACTTTCTCATTTTGAGACGGGGGTGTGCCAAGGTGAAGCATTTTGCTACAGGTGTTGCATTTTGCTACAGCGTTTTGCTACACCACCTTTGGGGTCGCCGTAAGTGCTTGAACCATAAGGAGTTACGTCAAAAATGGCGGCCCAATTTCGCCGTAAGTCCTTACGTATCAAGGGTTTACGTCGAGTTTTTTGAAAAGATTCTTTTCATATCCTCTCGATACCTGAACAACAGTTCACGAGCAGACGCGCGTATACCTTCTTTCAGTATCTCACGAACGCTACCCCTCTCATGGGGCAGTCGTACTTGTGCTTCGTGGAGCCACAATCGTATGGTACTCGTTTCCATACTCTCGAACGATGATTGAAAGTAGTTAGTATCCATTCAAGCATTCTCCACGATTACGCTCACAACCTTGTCGGCATACATGGACCGATAGCCTACCGTTTCGTCGTTCACCAGAATAAGCGTTCCCTTGTTCGGAATCTCACGAACGCTAACCAGTTCACCGGTGAACGATTCGCCAGTACTATAGACCACACTCAACCTATCGCCAACATTGTAAACCATCTTTTTCTCTCTTTCTTTTCTATGATCCTACCAAACTTTTTCGCTGCCACAACCCCCCTTATAGGGAATCACTGGATCGCATAATCATCGACCACATAACCCATCTCATCAATCTGGATGAATCCACCATCATCGCAGAATCCCAACTCATGATTGATTTCGATCATGTTATCATTATGGCGAACCCTTTCCAGAAGGTCCATTGCAAAAGCAACACGACCAACAAACGTGGTCATGGTCGTATTGTTGATCAACTCGCACAACTCACGAACCGTATTGAGCACAATCATGTTTTCCATCTTATCTATCCTTTTTCTACTTGTTTCCGAAACCCCTTGTTTCGATACCAGATATATATGCGAATGTCGTGCCATTCGAGAAAAAAAATAGGATTTTTCGTAACCCCTTGAAAAATATAGGGTTACAGCATTCTCATTTTGAGACGGGGGTAAGGATCACTGTAGCATTTTGCGTCATACTGTAGCATTTTGCACAGCATTTTGCGTCACCCGCTTAGTAGGGGGGTTTTTTCATTTTGGTTTGATATTGAGAATCAGTCTCAAAAAACCGGCGGTGGTCTAAACATAGTAAGCCAAAACTAAAACAAATGTCTTACCTAAACTATAATGATCGCCCCATGTGGTTTCCGCCAACCTTAAAATCTAGTTTCTCATAGAAGCTTACTAAATCTTTTTCACAATTCAATTTAACTTTGTAGCATTTGTTCTCTTCTGCTATTTTTACGCAGTATCGAATTAGTTCCGAACCGTATCCAAGATTACGAAAATGTGGATGAGTGCCAACATCCTCTATATGCATACATAAATTTTGATATCTTAATTTTTTTTCCATAATCACCGTTGCTGTTGATACTATCCTATCACTATCGTTCACCATCACAAAAGTTAATATATTTGACGGTCTGTGCTCTAGCACATATTTAATATCTTCTATTGAACTCAAATTAGTATAATGACTATTTAGATCCTTCACGCAATCTATATAATCTTGTATATTATCCGTAGCTTCTAAAAGTTTAATATTCATTTTTTATTAGCCCCGTACCACTCTATAGTCTCTTTTAATCCAGCATCAAAACTTACCTTTGGTTCCCAGCTCAGTACCTTTTTGGCTCGTGATACATCAAGAAATCTTCGTGGCTGACCATCTGGCTGATCGCTATTCCAAGCTATATTTCCATCGTATCCAACAAATAGTTTTATTTTTTCTGCTAAATCTTTTATTGTTATTTCAACACCACCGCCCAGATTAATAGGCTTAGAATCAGTATCCACGCTCAAGCTTTTTACTATAGCCTCAGCAGCATCATCCACATATAAAAATTCTCGTGTGGCACTTCCGCTTCCCCAACATTCTACCTCGGTATTGTTATTTTGTTTTGCATCAATAAACTTTTTAATCAAAGCCGGAATAACATGACTACTACCAGGATCAAAATTATCATTTGGCCCATATAAATTACAAGGCACCAATACGCAACCATTTAGATCATATTGATTTTTATAAGCTTCTACCATAACATAAAGAGCTTTTTTAGCTATTCCGTACGGAGCATTAGTTTCTTCCGGATAGCCGTCCCACAAACTATCCTCACTAAAAGGAACCGGAGTATATTTAGGATAACTACAAACCGTTCCTATCTGCACAACTTTACTCACATCAAAAACTCTACAATTTTCAATAACATTTAATCCCATCATCATGTTTTGATAAAAAAATGATCCTGGATTAACTCTATTTGCCCCTATTCCACCAACCACAGCAGCACAGTGTATCACAGCATCTGGCCGATATCTATCAAAAGCATCCTTAGTTTGCTTAGGATTGCACAAATCAAAATTTCTTGATCTAAATGTTGAAGCATCATAACCTTGATCTTTTAGAACTTTCATAATTCTAGACCCTAAAAATCCATTACCACCAGTAACTAAAACTTTCATATTATTTTCCTTATGCTATATGGTTAAATAAAAAAGGGGCAACTTAATGCCCCAATTTTATCATAATCTAATTTAAAATTTTATGTTCAACCATTATCATTTGATGATGCAAACGATGCTGGCATTGAGGCATTTTTGTTCTTTGGTTGACGACCTCGTGGCTTTTGAATACCAAGTTTGCGCCTTTGTCGTCGCACCATAGGAGTAGTAATACTACTATTTGTTATTTGACTCAATCGTACAGCAATTTCATCATCAGAAATAACATTAAAATTATCGCGGATAAAATCCAATTCAACCTGACCCCATTTTCTGTAGCTCATTTTATTCTCTCCATATAGTGTAAATATTGACAATGTGATGATCAACTCTATTATATTATAGTTTTGGTTCTTTTAAGCAAGGGGCTCAATATGATTAATTTTGATTCTAATATTACCAATCTTACATCTTCGATCTTATCGGTCAAAGCATCAGGATGTATTGTGGACCAGGCTCAAAGCGATCTGCAACTACCAGACGGAGAGGATATATCAATTCTACTAGATAATGAAGAAAAAAATTCTGGAAAATAAAAATCAAGTTTCAGATGCTGAATTTTTACAAGTATTAGATAAAATTACTAAAAAATTAGCTCACAAATTTAAATTCGGCTATCACAGTGCCGAGGACATGAAACAACAAGCGGCCATATTTGCGTTAGAAGGATTAAAAAATTATGATTATAAAAGGCCATTAGAAAACTTTTTATGGACTCATGTGCGAAATCGGTTATTTAATTACAAAAGAAATAACTATCAAAGACCAGACAAGCCTTGTTTAACGTGTCCACTATACGATGCTGCTTATAAAGTTTCTAACAATCAGTGCTCTAAATTTATTGACAAAAAGGAATGCGAACCATATGCTTCATGGGCCAAGCGAAACGATGCTAAAAAGAACATAGCCAAGCCATCTTATGTTGAAGATTTATCGTTATTGTCAGCATCTAGTACTTCTCATGAAAGCTCAGAAATAGTATCTTTTTTAGATTCTAATATAAGATCAGAATATAGAGAAAGCTATTTAAAATTAAAACACAATCAAAAAATTAATAAGTCAGAATTAACTAAACTTAAAAAACACATCGCTGAAATAATGAAGGAGCACCAGTGGAAGCCAACAGAATTCCCAAAAAACGAGGACAACTAAGTTTAGATGAAGAAGCTTATATTCGTGAGAATGTTAATTTATTAAGCATAGATACTATATCATCTAATCTTAATCGTCATGAAGGACCAATTAAGCGATATATTAATGAAAATAATTTACTAATTGATCCAGAAGACAAAGCGGCTTATGAAACCCTAAAAGATAAATTACATAGTAAAACCTTTTGGGTAGAAATTACACGTCAATTTGATGCGGACAGCGGCGAACTCCAATACTTTGAAGATACTTGGGTTGGACTAATAAAACAGTTTAGAGAAGACGTTTTACCAGCAGAAGAGTTGCAAATTAAACAATTTATCACTATTGATATATTAATTAACCGTAGCATGAAGGAACGAAAAAGACACATTAGCGAAACTGAAAAATTACAAAAGCTTGTGGATAAAGAATATGAAAAAAGTGAGGATCAAAGAGATATACCGAAACTGGCTAATCTCGAAACTCAATTGTCGTTTGCCCGCAACAGTATCGCTAATTACACTAATGAATATACCAAACTTCTTAACGAACAGCAAAAAATTAGCAAGGATCTTAAAGCTACTAGGGAACAAAGAATAAAAAGAATAGAAGATGGCAAAAGTAGTTGGGTTGGTTTAATACGAATGCTAGAAGATGAAATAGTCAGAGAAAAAGAAGGCAAAGAAATGGAAATTCTTGGAATGGCAGCAAACGGAGCCAAAGAAAGAATGCAACAATATCATACTTATCAAGACAATACTGTGGACGTACCATTACTAACACCAGAATTTATGGAAAATCACAATGAATAAAACAGCTATAATAACAGGCATTACTGGTCAAGATGGCAGCTATCTAGCCGAACTATTATTAGAAAAAGACTACAAAGTTGTTGGATTATATCGACGTAGTAGTTCGTATCATTTTGAAAGAATATCCAGTATAGTAGATCATCCTAATTTAACTCTTTTGGAATTTGATCTTACAGATCCTTCAGTAATACTATCCATATTAAAACAATACGAACCAGACGAATTCTATAACTTAGCCGCTATGAGTCATGTGGGAACCAGTTTTCACCAGCCCTCCACAACGTTTGATATTAATACCATGGGAGTTTTACATATTTTAGAGGGCATAAGAACCACATCATCTGCTACAAAATATTATCAAGCTAGCACTAGCGAAATGTTTGGTAAAAATTATAGTGTGGATAAAGATAATAATAAATATCAAGATGAAAATACTCCACTAATTCCACAAAGTCCGTATGCTGTTAGCAAAGTTGCTAGTCACAATTTGGTACGAATATATCGTGATGCTTATAATATCTTTGCTACTAGCGGCATACTATTTAATCATGAAAGTCCGCGACGTGGCGAAAATTTTCTAACGCGAAAAGTTACCAAATATATTGGCCAATTAGTTAACAAGAAAACATCAGACAGTTTAAAACTTGGTAATCTTCAAGCTTACAGAGATTGGGGTCACGCTAAAGATTATGTATATGCTATGTATTTGATGCTACAGCAAGATGTTCCTGACGACTTTGTTATTTGTACCGGTCAAACTCATAGCGTATTAAATTTTGTTATCAAATCTTTTGAGAGTGTGGATCTAGACTACAAACAATATGTGGAAATTGATCCGTCATTATATCGACCAGCAGAAGTTGACTATTTATGTGGCCGATCTCTTAAAGCTCAAAAAGTACTAGGATGGATTCCATCAACTTCTTTTGATGATTTAGTTAGCGAAATGATACAAAGCGACATTAAAGTTTACGCTAATGTTTAGAAATTATAACGATCCATTATACAAAAATTTTAGACAAGAGGTTAAAAAACGAGATCAATACAAATGTCAATGGCCAGGATGTTTAGCATCTAAAAAATTACATGTTCACCATATCAAAAGATGGGTTGATAGCGTTGATTTGAGATATAATATAAATAACGGAATCACTTTGTGTAAATTTCATCACTCTCTTATAGAAGGAAACGAAAACGCATACGAAGCAGTTTTTAGCAAATTAATATCTGATAATAAAAAATCAAATGATAAATAATGAAGACTTTACGATCATAATAGATACCAGAGAGCAACAACCGTGGTCTTTTGAGGATTATGTAGTTGCTAATAAAAAATTAGATACTGGCGATTATAGTATAGAAGGTCTTCAGGACGTTTTTGCTATAGAACGTAAAAAGAGTATAAATGAAATTGCTAATAATATTATTGAACCACGGTTCAAAGATGTTGTACATAGAATGAGCCAACTTAAATATTCATTTTTCCTATTAGAATTTAGCATGAATGATGTGTTAAACTATCCTATAGGATCAAATCTACCAAAAAGAATGTGGGATAAAGTTAGAATTACTCCAGCATTTATAATGAAGAATATATTAGATTGGCAGCTTAAATACGATATTAAAGTATTATTTTGTAATAATGCATCTAATGCAGAAAAAGTAGCAGAATATATTATTAAAAGGATTTACCTCATAAACAATAAACCAAAGGAGAACCAAAATGAAACTTGAAAATTCAGTCACCATCTATCCGCCACCATATACTGATCAAAATAATCAATTAGTTAATCCACCACCATTAGTTATGGATTATTTAGATGTTACCTATCACGACAATCCAACCAACAAGATAGTTTCTGCAACTGTTAGAAATATTCCTGGTTCATTTGTTATTGCAAATGGTATCGATTATGAGAAGCTTGGGGATGTTAATAGATCCACACTAGAACAACTACTATATGATAGCATTAAAGATGATACCGCAACCAAGCTTAGAAGCAAATTTCCCAAAACCTTAGAAGAATTTCCTAATGGTCCAGGAACCATATTAACAAATATGATTAGCACAATGGGAATTAAAAGTACCCCAAATTGTTCTTGCAGACGCCATGCTATAGAAATGAATGAAAAAGGTAATGACTGGTGCGAACAAAATTTACCAACTATCCTAGGTTGGCTAAAAGAAGAAAGCGCAAAAAGAAGCTTACCATACATTGAGTCTGTAGCATCTATGATAGTTAAAAGAGCGATAAAAACTTCTAGAAGATTAATAAAGCAATCTAATGGTTGATTTTAAAAGTTTTGATAATGCTTGGCTTGGACTAGGAGATATAAGTGCTCTTAGTATTCCTAATAATCCTATGATTCATAGGACAAAGGAAGATATAGAAAATCCAGACTTGCATCTATTAAGAATTTTAAGAAATCCATATTATATAGGATCAACCTGTAAACTTATTTTTAACATAGAATTACATCCTATGCAGACTATGGTTCTACAAGAAATGTGGAATCGTCCTTTCCCTATGCTTATTGGTAGTCGTGGTTTTAGTAAAAGCTTTCTGTTAGCTCTGTATGCGGTACTAAAGTGTGCTTTCTATCCAGGGACCAAGGTGGTTATAGTTGGTGCTGCTTTTAGACAAAGTAAAATTATCTTTGAATATATGGAAAATATGTGGAAAAATAGTCCTATTTTAAGAAGCATATTCAATGGCAACGAAGATGGTCCACGACGAGATGTTGATAGATGTACTATAAGACTGGGAGATAGTTGGGCCATAGCTATTCCTTTAGGTAATGGAGATAAGATTAGAGGTTTACGCGCTCATATTATTTTAGCAGATGAGTTTAGCAGTATATCTCCAGATATTTATGAGACGGTAGTTTCTGGCTTCGCTGCTGTTAGTGCCAGTCCAATTCAGAATGTTAAAGAAGAAGCTAAAAAAGCAGCTATGAAATTAGCAGGAGTATGGAGCGAAGAATTAGATACTATTTCTAGAAGAATTAATAATCAAGCAGTGATAAGTGGAACAGCAGACTACGGTTTCAAGCATTTTGCTCAGTACTGGAAAAGATATAAAAGTATTATAGAAAGTAAAGGCGAAGAAAGAAAACTACGAGAAATCTTTAATGGAGAAATTCCACCAAATTTTAATTGGAAAGATTATAGTATTATTCGTATACCCTATGAATTAATACCTAAAGGATTTATGGATGATAAACAAGTAAGTAGAGCAAAAGCTACTATTCATGTTGGTATATATAATATGGAATATGCTGCATGTTTCGTTAATGATAGTCAGGGATTTTTTAGAAGAAGTTTAATAGAAAGTTGTGTTACAAAAGATTATCCGGCAATAACAATTGGTAACAAACCAGTAGTTTTTGATGCTATAACTCAAGGTAATCCTAATTTACATTATGTTTACGGTATCGATCCTGCTAGTGAACAAGATAATTTTAGTATAGTAATATTAGAAGTTCATCCGGATCATTCTAGAATAGTATATTGTTGGGCAACAAATAGAAATAATTTTAAAGAAAGACAAAAGGTTGGACTAGCACAAGAATATGACTTTTATAGTTTTTGTTCTAGAAAAATTAGAGATCTTATGAAAACCTTTCCTCCTATTAGAATAGGAATGGATGCTCAAGGGGGTGGCGTTGCAATAGAAGAAGCTTTGCACGATCCTGGCAAGCTTCAAGATAATGAACAACTAATATGGCCAATTATTGATTATGACAAAGCAAAAGATACTGATTCTCAACAAGGTTTACACATTCTGGAACTAGTACAATTTGCAAAGGCAGATTGGACAAGTCAAGCTAATCATGGATTAAGAAAAGATCTAGAAGATAAAATATTACTATTTCCACGTTTTGATAATCTTACACTTGGTCTTGCTATGGAAAAAGAAGGAAAAAATATCTTAGACGACGATTTAAATCCATTATATGATAGCGTTAGTGAATGCATACTAGAAATAGAAGAACTTAAAAACGAATTAACAACTATAGTTATGACCCAAACTAGCACTGGTCCACAAGCAAGAGACAGATGGGATACTCCGGAAGTAAAATTACCAAATGGTAAAAAAGGAAGATTACGAAAAGACCGATATAGTTCATTATTGATAGCTAATATGATAGCTAGACAATTAAATAGAACCTTACAGTCTCCAAATTATGATATTGTTGGTGGAGATAGTAGAGATTTAGTTAATCAACAAAGTAATAAACTATATAAAGGTCCCGAATGGTTCACATCGAATGTTAATGATGACGATATTTATCAAGGAATTTACAGATAAAAGTGTATTATTAAAGTAATCAAATAGCATTACTATTACATTAGAAATAAATATATGCCCAGAAAACCAAACAAAGAAGACGTTATTAAAAACGCATCATCTATAGGAGAGGATGCTTATGTCACATGGGGAGAGGATTTATCTAGTAAACAAGATGCTCTTAAAAGATCATCCGAATCTCTAGATGAATTTACAGGAATTCAAAATTCTACAGCAGCTTTTGGCGGCGGTAGAAGGTATAGTATAGATTTTTCTAATCTAGACGGTGATACTGGTGGTCGTCCTGGATTAACTCGTAATGACTACTATGCTTTTAGACCAGACGAAGCTGTTCCTAAAAAGATTAAACTAGTTATCCGAAGAGCAGAAGATATTTATCATCGTGTTGGTTTGGTAAAAAATGTTATCGATCTTATGGGTGATTTTGCTGTACATGGTATTAAATTAGTTCATAAAAATAAAAGAATAGAAAGATTTTATAGACAGTGGTTCAAAAAAATTAATGGTAAAGATCGTAGCGAAAGATTTTTAAATAATCTATATAAAACAGGCAATATTGTTATTCATAAACAAACAGCCAAAATATCATTAAAAGTTACTGATAATCTATACAAAACTATTGGATCTCCTGATCTCAATGTTAAACAGATGGATCAATTTAAGATAGAAAAAAAAGAAATTCCTTGGAGATATACTTTTATAGATCCAGTTTATGTTGAAAGCGCAGCCGGATCCTTATCATCATTTGTTAGTGAAAAAAGATATGAATTAATTTTACCGGCTACTTTTAGAAAAAATATTAATAGTCCAAAAACAGAAGCAGAAAAACAGATAGTATCTCTTCTTCCAGAAGCAATAGTATTAGCAGCTAAAACTAAAAGACCATATCCATTAGATCCGGAAAAGACACTAGTTTTTCATTATAAAAAAGATGATTGGCAAGCATGGGCATATCCTATGATATATGCTATTATGGACGATATTACTGTTATCGAAAAACTAAAATTAGCAGACATGGCGGCTCTAGATGGAGCTATAAGTAATATTAGAATTTTCAAATTAGGTAATTTAGAACATAAAATTGCTCCAACAAAAGCAGCAACAGCCAAACTAGCACAAATTTTAGGAAACAATGTTGGTGGCGGTACAATGGATTTGGTATGGGGCCCAGATATTGAATTGTTAGAAAGTAATACTAATGTTCATAATTTTCTTGGAGAAGGTAAATATACTCCTCATTTAAATGCTATCTATGCTGGTTTGGGAATTCCTCCAACACTTACTGGCACATTCGGAGCAGCAGGAACTACTAATAATTTTATTAGTCTAAAAACCTTAACACAAAGACTACAATATGGTAGAGATATGTTGGTTAAATTTTGGGAAGGTGAAATAGAAATTGTGCAAAAAGCTATGGGTTTTAGATATCCAGCTAAAATAGAATTTGATAGAATGGACCTAAGTAATGAAGACGCAGAGAAGGCACTACTAATACAATTAGCAGATAGAAGTCTTATTAGTGATGAGTTATTACAGACCAAATTTGGCTTTGATCCAGATATGGAAAAATCAAGACTTAATAGAGAAAGAAAAGAAAGAGATTCCGAAAGAATGGTACAAAAAGCTGGTCCGTGGCACGATCCTCAATTTGAAAATGCTCTTAAGAAAATATCTTTACAATTAGGAATTGTAACACCAAGTCAAGTAGGATTAGATTTACCAAAGAAAAAACCAAGCGAAAAAACAGCATTAGAACAAAAAGCAGAACAAGTAAAATCTCCTTTTGGGGCACCCAAGGTGGCTAACGATCCGTCCTCGGAATCGTTGCCGAAAGAAGCAGGCGAAGGCAGACCCAAATTATCCAAAGATACCGAAAAAAGAAAGGACAGAACATTTTCGCCCCAAACTGGCGCCAAACTCTTAATATGGTCATCTTCTGCACAAGACAAAATTAGTTCTATAATCAATCCATTAATTTTAGAATATTTTGATAAGAAAAATTTAAGGAGTTTATCCAATGCTGAAAATGAAGAATTAGAAAAAATTAAAACAAATATTCTTTTTCAGACCAAACCTTTTGCTAAACTAAATGAAGAAAATATAACAGAATATTTATCAGCATCAACTAGTAATGATACTAAAACTTTTTATAATTGGTTAAATTTGGTTAAATTAGAACTCTCTAGAGAATTAACAGTTGATGAAATTAAACAAGCTAAATCATCTTTTTATACAATGGTGTATAGTACAAAATAATAATCAAATCTTTTTGAAAGGTTTATAATGATAATATATCCACACGAACAAGAAGATGGCTTAACATCAAAAATATTAGCCTCGTCTTCTATTGCTTATGCTAGTGTTGCAGAGCCATGCTCTCTCAGATTATCATCTAAATCATTTAAAAGTTTAGCATCTTATGACGATAGTGATCTATTTTATGTTCAATCTATTCTAGTAACCTCATCATGGAATAAAAATGATGATGTATTTGATAAGTACGAGGTATGGAATGCTAAACACACTCCAGAACATAAACCCACAAATCTAGAACATAACGAAAGTTTAATTGTTGGTCATATAATATCAAATTGGCCTATTACCGAGGATGGGCTATTAATAGATCCAGAAACTCCCGTAGAAAATCTACCAAACAAATTCCATATTCTCACAGGTTCTGTTATATATAAAGGATTTAGCACTTCCGAACTTAGAGAAAGATCAGAAAAATTAATTAGTGAAATTCAAAATGGTACTAAGTTTGTTAGTATGGAATGCTTTTTTAAAGGTTTTGATTATGGAGTAATTAATAAACAAACCAATGAATATAAAGTGCTGAGTAGAAGTGATGAAACAGCTTATTTAACAAAATATCTTAGAGCATACGGCGGTAAAGGAGAAAATAATGATTATAAAATTGGTAGAGTTTTAAGAAATATTACCTTTACTGGTAAAGGATTTGTTGACAAACCTGCAAATGAAGATAGTATAGTTTTTAATAAGAATCTTTTTGAAGAAAATAAAAAAATTGATAATCCTCAAGAAAAAAATAACGAAAATGAAAATTTAGGTGTAATAAGTATTCGATTGAATAATCAAATGGAGAATAATACAATGAGTGTAGAACAAGATGTAACTGAAATCAAAAACAAATTGGTGGCTATGGAAACTTCTTGTCAAGAGGCTGTAGCTGAAGCTAACGCATCTGTTAATTCATTAACCGAAAAAAATATTGCACTAGAATCTCAATTACAAACCCAAACTAACGAATTCACAGAAAGAGAAACTGCTATGAAAAAAGAAATCGAAGAAGTCAAAGCTTCTGCTTCAGAAGAGCTTTTAGCACTCAAAACTTCATTAGAAGCACAAATCTCAGAACTTTCAGAAGCTATTGCAATGAAAAATGAAGAGATGAAGAAAAAAGAAGAAGAAATGAAGAAAATGAAAGCAGAACTTGATAGCGCCAACGAAACAGTCGCTGCTTATAAAACAAAAGAAGCAGAAATGGTCAAGAAAGAAAAAATGACCAAAAGAAAAGCTGCCCTTGTAGATAATGGCGTCGAAGAAGATGCTGCTTTGGCTTTTGTTGAAAAATATGAGAATATCGAAGACGAAGCATTTGACGCTATGGCAACTCTTTTTGCTGCTATGAAAATGAAAAAAGAAGATGCTATGAAAATGAAAATGAAAGCAGAAGAAGTTGCAGAAGCAGAAGAGATTGTTGAACCCAAAGTAAGTGCTTCTGATCTAGAAAATGTTGAAACAGAAACAAATATTGAATTAACAGTTGGCTCTGATTCTTCTGAAGAAGAAGAAAATACCACTCGTGCAGCTCTTGTTGAGTTTGTTTACAGTAAATTAGGCAAAAAAAACTAAGTAATCTTTATACGGAGAACATACAATGGCTCTAAAACCTGATCGTATCGAACTATTAACAGATATCTCTTTTTTCATGACTACTATAGCAGAGCGCGGTGGTGTTGTTAGCGCTGTAACTTCAACAACTGGTGTTGGCGTGTCTATGGACGATGCCAATGCTGTTGTTGCTTACGCCGCTGTAGCATCTGGTGCGAAGCCAGTAGGCGTTCTACTTAATGATGTTGTGAATCTTGATCTTACTCGCCAACACATTAATTGGCACAAAGATGAGGTTCAGGTCGGTGGCAAAGTAACACTATTACGTAACGGCCAAGTTACAACAAATATGTTAGTTGCCAGCATCACTCCATCCGCTGGAACAGATGCTTATGTTGGTGCTAGTGGCTTGATTGGCACAAGTAGTTCTAATGCTGTTAAAGTTGGTCAGTTCTTAAGCGGCAAAGACACTGACGGCTATGCTAAAGTATCAGTAAACCTATAATTTTCATACACGGAGAAATAAATATGTCAGCTAAAACTGAAAAATTTCAACCAACTCCAGAACTTAGTGATCTACTAAAGCGTTCTGGTTCAGCTCAAAGAGAGGTTGCTTTAGCAGCTAATGCCGAATTTGCAAAAGCCCTAGAACTACCTCTTCGTCAGGGCGTTCTTAATGGTGATGTTCTTGATGGTATCTTTGAACCAATTCGTCTTGATCAAAGTGCCACACCAGAGTTTCCTCTTGATTTCTTAGCTCCTGGTACCGAGAAGGACTTTGTGGCCTACACAATTCCTAACCACGGTTATATTCCAGAGCGTCATGTTGAGGGTGATTATGTTATGGTTCCAACATATGATGTTGGTGCCAGCATCGATTATCTCTTAAAGTATGCTCGTGATGCTCGTTGGGACGTTGTTGGTCGTGCTATGGAAGTGCTAGAAGCCTCGTTCGTTAAGAAGATGAATGATGATGGCTGGCACACACTATTGGCCGCTGGTGTTGATCGTAACATTGTTGTTTATGACAGCGATGCTAATGCTAGCCAGTTTACCAAGCGTCTTGTTAGTTTAATGAAAACTGTTATGAGACGTAATGGCGGAGGTAACTCTGCTTCTAATAACAGAGGTATGTTAACAGACCTTTACGTTTCTCCAGAAGCTATGGAAGACATCCGTAACTGGGGTGTTGATCAAGTTGACGAAATTACTCGTCGCGAAATCTATACCGCTGCTGACGGCGCTCTTAACAGAGTTTTCGGCGTTAATCTTCATGATCGTGACGAACTTGGTGTTGGTCAACAATATCAACTATTCTATACATCAACTCTTGGTGGCACAATGCCAGGAAGCGATACAGAAATTGTTGTTGGTCTTGATCTTCGCAAGAACGATAGTTTTGTTATGCCAATTCGTCAAGAAGTTCAAATTTTTGAAGATGAAACACTTCATCGTCAGAAACGAGCTGGTTTCTACGGCTGGGCCGAACTAGGCTTTGCTGTTCTAGATAATCGTAGAGTACTTCTTGGTTCTCTATAATATATTATCTTAATAGTTTTATCACAGAGAAGAGCCGCTCAATTTTGGGCGGCTTTTTTCTTATCATGATTAAGGTGTATAACTATAATAAACAGAGGTGATATGTTATGGCAGCATCCAAATACGATTTTAGTATAGAACAAGGCTCCTCTTTTAAATTAAGTTTGGTTTATAAAGACGATAATGGGAACCCTATTGATCTTACAAATTGGTGTGCTAGATTAACATGGAAAACTAACACTAATCTTACTCAAACTTTTAGCACAGAGAATATAGATTATAGTGTATATAAATTTAGTATAGAGCCGTTAATTGGTAAAATAACTCTTATGATACCGGCTAGCACCACCAATAGTTTTACGTTTAATGCTGCAAAATATGATTTGGAATTACAAAGTGATGATAACTTATACATTGGCGGCGGTAAATACATTATACGATTAATATATGGCACAATTAATATTGTTAAACGATTTAGTCAATCATCTTCGTTATTGGAGTGTGACACTTGAGCGATTTTACTATAGAAATTTTTGACACTAAAAATATAGTGGAAATTGAAACCACTGTTGGGAACATATTAAATAATTTAGAAATTGAAACTAGTAGCGACAGAAGCGTTGAAATAGTTTCTGGATATTCAGCAACAATAGTTTATGCTAGTGATGTTATTGGATTAGATAATTATTTAGCAAATTTTATAGATAGCTATGAAATAGATTGCGGCTCACCATAATTATAACATAAAGGGTTAATGACTATGGCAGTTCAAACATTACTTCAAGTTCGTAGAGGAACAACAAGCGAATGGATCAGCGCTAATCCAACACTAAGTGCTGGCGAATGGGGCTTAGACACATCACTTAGAAAGTATAAAATAGGAGATGGATTAACAGCATGGAATAGTCTACCTTATGCTAGCATATTACCTAATAGTAGTGATCTTGTAGGAACTAGCGGTATCGGTATTAACTTTTCTGCCACAACAGGAACACCCGTAACAGTTAGTGTTACCGGAATATTATCTTCACAAATTAATGATTTTAATGCTGCTGTTGATGCTAGAGTTACCGCTGGTTCTGTTAGTGAAGAACAAGTTCAAGATATTGTTGCTAGTGGTGACCATTTAACTACAGGATTTTTAAGAAATGGCACCGGGGTAGTTATAAATTATGACGATGCTAGTAATTTTGTTAGCATTAATGTTAGTGGATATTCATTACTCAACCATACCCACTCTAGCTCTGATATAACAGATTTTGGTGAAGCCACTCAAGATGCTGTTGGAACTAATGCTGGATCAAGCGGATTTTTAAGAAATGGTAGTGGAGTAGCCTGGACTTATAATGATGCTGGTAATACACTAACACTAGGTGTTACTGGTATTCCAGCGTCTTTAGTTACAGATTTTGCTAGTGCAGTAAGCGATCAAGTAGATACGACTCTTGCTGCTGGTACTGGAGTTGTACTAAATTATGATAGTGGAACAGATACTTTAACAATTCATACTAGTGGATATTCATTATTAAATCATACTCATGTATGGAGCAATATAACCGATGCTAGTAGCATTGTTACTACTGGTGAATTAGCATATCTTTCTGGTGTTGTTGCTGGTACCGCTAGCTCTAATCGAGCTGTTGTATTAGATGGTAATAAAAATATTAATGGAATTGGTAGTATAACTACAACTGGTAATGTTATTGTTGGTGGAGATCTTACTGTTCAAGGTACAACCACAACAGTAAATAGTACCACTGTTGATATTGGAGATAATATAATTCAAGTTAATGTATCTGGTGCTGAAACTCAAGGCGGTTTGCAAGTTTATGATCATGATAACACTATTGCTCGTAGCATAGTATGGGATATTAACGATACAAGATGGGAATTTACTGGCGGCAATGTTTATACGTCTGGCGATTTTATTAGTAATAGTTTACAAGTAGCGTCTACGGGCTTGATTACTAATCTAAATGCTGATTTATTAGATGGACAGCATGGTAGTTATTATCGAAATTTTGCTAGCTTAACAGGATTACCCGACCCAATTATTACTGGAACATTAACTGGAGATGTTACCGGAAGTAGTAGTGTAACATTAACAGATCTTGGTAATGGAACACTAAGTATTAGTACAACACTATCTGATAATACTGTTACTAGTGCTAAAATTGTTAATGGTACAATAGTAAATGAAGATATTAATGCTAGTGCGGCTATTGCTGTGACTAAATTAGCTAGTAGTGGTATAACTTTAGGTAGTACAACAATAAATCTTGGACAAACTAGTACTGTTATTGATGGTTTAACAAGAATTAGTGGTGTTAGTGCTCTTAATCCAACTTATATATACTATGCTATAATTGATGGTGGCTCTCCATAATTTATAATACTGGTAGATTTTGAGGATATTTTATGCCAGTAAATGATTATATTCTATTCAGAAAAGGCTCCAGTACAGAATGGAGTAGTGCTAATCCAGTATTAGCTAGCGGTGAACCAGGATATGATTTAACTAATAAAATCTTTAAGATAGGTGATGGTATTTCGGTTTGGACACAGCTTAGTGGAGTCAATCAGAATATAGCGGCTGGATATGATATATCTATAACTAATAATAGTGGTATTTATACCATTGCTTCTACAAACTTAGTCCATGTTGATAGTCAACAGCCTCAAGGATTTGTAAATAGAACTGATAGTAGAATTAGTGTTAGTGGAAACATATTTAGAATAGAACCCACAGGAAGTTCATATAGTTATTACAATAAAGGTATCAAAGTTGTTAAAACTAGTGGCGATAGTTTAACTATACCAAATCTTACTCAAATTAATTATATTCATTTTGATACTATTAATAATCAAATATCAAATAAAACTACAGGTTTTGATTTTTCTACTGATATTCCTATCGCATATGTAGCTTGGAACAGTGGAGTTAATCCTAGTGGACAAATGACTTTCTTTGCTGAAGAGCGTCACGGCATCGTGATGGACACTAGCACCCACAAGTGGATTCATTATACTTTTGGCGCACAATATGTTGACGGTTTAAGTATTGGTAATTATGTTTTAGGTGGAAATGGGTCTAGTAATAGTCATGCAACCATATCAATTGGTAATGGTACTCTTTTTCAAGAAGATATTGTGATAAATATTACTGATAGTTCTAGTACTGATCCGTTCTGTCAAGAGTTAAGTCCGATTGCTCAAATTCCGGTTTATTATCACGAGGGAACTACTGGTCAGTGGGTTAAGAATACCGCAACAGACTATCCTGTTAAATATGGCGCTAATGGACCACAATATAACTTATTAACTGGTGGCAATTGGACAATCCCTGATGTTAGTCCCGGTGGACAAACAAGATACTTCGCAGTATGGATTCTTGCTACAAATCAAATAGACGATCCTATTATTAGTATTATGGGTCAAAGAATTGATAGCAATCAAGGATCGGCTGAGAGCAATAACTCTTGGGGTGATGTTAATCTTACTAATCTTCCATTAAGCGAAGTTAAACCTCTTTATCGATTAATATTTGCTGGCGATAGCGATTATACAAATGTTCCTAAATGTACGTTACTTAGTATTCTTGATATACGAGTAGCCGTAATTAGCACTATTGCTGGAGTTACTCAGAATGATCACGGAAATTTGTTCGGGTTAGGTGATGATGATCACTCTCAATATTTACATGTGGATAATAATCGAACAGTTAATGCAATTCATAATTTCGTTAATGGACTTACGTCTAATGGGCTAATAAATTCTACTAGTGGAAATTTTACAAATCTAGCCGTTAATAATATTGGAGTTAGTCTTAGTGGTCATACTCATAGTTCTAGTGATATAACTAATTTTAACTCATCTGTTAGTGGTTTGGTTAATGGTATATATGCTCCATTAACAGGAACATTAAATCAATTTGCAAATACTACATCGTCTCAATTAAGTTCAGTAATATCCGATGAGACTGGTTCTGGATTATTAGTATTTAACAATAGTCCAACTTTTACAGGAGTTCCATTAGTTCCAACAGCAACTAGTGGTACAAATACTAATCAAATAGCTAGTACCTCATTTGTAAGAACAGAAATTAGTAATCTTGTAAATTCTGCGCCATCTACCCTGGATACTTTGAATGAGTTAGCAGCAGCGCTAGGAAACGATGCTAATTTTAGCACAACGATTACAAATACTTTAGCTGGTAAAGCAAATCTTAGCGGAGCAACTTTTACTGGAAGTATTAGCGCTCCTAGCGGTAATTTTACTCAAAGTTTACAAGTTAATGGTACTGGCGTAAGTTTAAGTGGTCACACTCATACAAATAGCGATATTACCAACTGGGATGAGGCTGTTGATGATAGAGTAAATGATTTACTAGTTGGAATTAGTGGAATTAATATTAGTTATAATGATAGTAGTAATATAATCAATATAGCATATACTGGATCGGCTGGTGGAGTATCAATAAATAATTACTCTGATAATAGATTATTAACTAGTGATGGAAGTAGCACAGGAATAGATGCCGAAAGCGGATTAATATTTTTATCTAGTGGAAATAAATTAGGAATTGGCACAACCGATCCGTACGGAAACTTAGGATTGAGTAATGGCTATTTTAATATTACTGGTGATTCTCAAAAAAGCTCGCTTACTGTTAGAAATAGTACATCAGATAATAGTTCAACAACTCTATATACCGATGGAGTAAGTTCTAAATTAGTATTATCATCAAATAGCGTATGGAATTTTAGTATTAATTTAAATTGTTTTAGTAGTACCAATGAGGGTGCTGCTAGTTGGAATTTTAGAGGGTGTATTAAAAGAAATAGCTCAACAACATCATTGGTTGGATCACTTATAGAAGAAAACTTTATTGATAGCAGTCTTAATGGAGTAACAGCAACTGTTGTGGCCAATACCGGAACATATAGCTTAGATATTAATGTTAATGGATTAAATAGTAATAATATTCTTTGGACAGCAGGAGTAGATTTGGTTCAAACAATTTATAGTGGAGTGGCTTCTAGTCCAACCCCAACTCCTTCCGCAACAACCACACCAACAACAACTCCTACGATAACACCAACGGTCACAAATACTGTAACAAAAACACCAACGCCCACACCAACAGTTACTCCACCTTATATGGGTGGACAAAAATATAACTTTATTCCATAAAAGAGAGATCTATGAGTATTAATTTTAATGATCATGATTTAACTACTAGTGGAACAATAACAGCAGTTAGTGGATATTTTACTACTTTAAATATTAATAATAGTAATTTTAATAGTAGTGTTAGTGGATTACTTCCAACTATAAGTAACAGTGGTGATAATAGAATTCTAACTAGCACCGGATCAACCGTTGGAATTAATGCTGAAAGTAATTTATCTTTTGATGGAAGCTTATTAAATGTAACTGGTAGCGGAAATTTTGCTAGTGGATTAGTTATATCTAATCAAACGGCTAGTACAGTAGCAAGTTTTGATGCTAATAAGAATGTTGTTTCTCTTAGTACTAGTACTTATCCTTCACTTACAGAATTAAGTTATGTTAAGGGTGTAACAAGTGCAATACAAACTCAAATAGGTACTAAGGCAGATACTAGTACCACTATTACCGCAGGAAGCGGATTGGCTGGTGGTGGAAGTCTTGCGGCAAATAGAACAATAGATATTGGTCAGGGCGATGGAATAAGTGTTAGTGCGGATAGTATAGCTGTTGATAGTACGGTTGTACGAACTACTGGAACTCAAACTATTAGTGGTGCTAAAACATTTACCGCTGCTACGGTTTTCTCAACTGGAATTACAATTAGTTCTAGCGGTACAAATGTACCCCTTACTATTACTCATGATGGTACTGGAAACTGTTTTGTTGTTAATGATGTTACTGGTGATACTTCTCCGTTTGTTATTGATAGTTCTGGAAATGTTGGAATAGGAACAAGTAGCCCTTCATCTCATTTGCATGTTTATAATTCAACAACATCAGAAGAACAGGTCATTATTGCTGAAGTTAGTGGTGGATTTTCTAATGGTGCTGGAATCAGTTTTAGAAGATCTAATGTAGAAATGGGGCGTATTAATGCTGATTATTTTGATGGAATGACAATATTTGTTACTAGCGGATCTAATAGTGCTGCTACAGAAAAGATTAGAATCACAGCAAGTAATAATATTGATTTTAAACTAAACAGTGGGTCAATTTCTCATAGATTTAACTATAACGAAAATGGTGGAGAAATAATACTTCATGATGACGCTCAAAACAATGCCACTTTAATTGATCAATGTAATAATGAAACTAGAGTTCTTGAGTTAATTGATGGTAGTAATATGGTGGTGGGTCTTGGTGGTAACAATACTACCGGTGTCTTTAAGTTTATGAGGGCTGGTTTTTCTGAGGCTATGAGAATAGCCGCTAATGGAAATGTAACAATAGGCGAAGCTAATTCTGCAAATACTCGTTTAATGATTGCGGGTGGATCATCAAATATTTCAGCAGCTAGAGCCACTTATGAGGGTACATTACAGATTAATGAAAGTAGTGTAACTACACTTGCTGCAACTGGTGGTATAGAATTTAAGGCTAGCGTTTTTGGTAGCGGATATGGCGTTAAAATTCTAGGTGCGGATGATGGATCTCTCATTATTGGCAATAGAGCTAATTCTGCAACGTGGTCAGAAAGATTAAGAATTAATCAAACTGGAGATGTTGGAATAGGAACAAGTTCAGTCAGTAGTGGATTTAAAGTTGATATTAGGGGTCGTATATTATCCTATACAACAGCTAGCGATGGACTGATAACAACCCAAGGTTTACAAACAACAAGTGGTGGTACTGGCAAAGCTGCTATTCAAATTGATGTTAATGGAAAAGGTGGTTTCGCATGGCAAAACGATGCTTCAAGTGGGACAAGATCTCTAAAATTAATAGAAAATAGTGGTTATGGAGCTGGTGACAGCACATTACTAACAGTACAAAGTGGCGGTAATACTGGACTAGGAGCATCTCCTTCTAATGATTATAAATTAGTTATTGGAGGTGGAACAAGAACAGATTCGTATACTACAAATCCATCTTTAGTAGCTATAAAAGATTTTACCAATACCAATACTGGAGATAATCTATCAAGCGCCACATATAGTTATGCTACAACTAATGGTAATTATGCTATCAGAAATGTAGCTATAAATACATATTTTAAGATTAATTCTGGAATAACAAATAGTGGTAGTAGTATTGGTATAGCTAATAATAATCTACGTAATTATGCATTAACTAATGATATTGGCACATTAAGTGCATTATATGGTATATATAATCAATATGGTCATTATAATACCTCTGCTGTTTCACCAGTAACTACAACAGCAATTGGAATACAACATTTACTATGGAGAGCTACCGGAACAATAACAAATGCTTTCGATATTTATTGTAGTGATGCTAGTTCTGGTGCTACAGTTACTAACAGATGGGGTATATATGTAGAACATACTGGTAAAAATTATTTTGGTGGTAATACTGGCATTGGTGTATCGCCAACATATCGTTTTGAGGTAAGAGGATCTGGAGCTACTAGTTCAACAGTTTCTTTTTATGTTTCGAATAGTAGTGGAGCAGCTCTTTTATATACAAGAGATGACGGAGCCATAAATACTGGAACAGCATCAGTTTCTCCATATAATAATCTAACATCTACTGCTGCTAATGTGGTAGTTGGTAGTGATGGATTTTTATATAGATCAACATCATCACTAAGATATAAAACCAACATAAATGATGCCACTCATGGACTAAATGAAGTTTTACAATTAAGAAGTGTAACATTTAAAAGCCATAACGATGGAGACAAAATATTTGGTGGTTTAATTGCCGAAGAAGTAGATGAAATAGGATTAACAGAATTTGTACAATATGATAATCAAAATAGGCCAGATGCTATACATTATAGCAATATGGTTTCACTTTTGATTAAAGCTATACAAGAACAACAAATTATGATCAATAACTTAAAAGACCGTTTATCCATTCTAGAAGGAAATTAATATGTTACCAGTTTTAAGTCCAGCAATAGTATCCACAGTTCCAGCAAAAACATATGATAAATTATGGGTTGAAGAAATAATTATTAGTGCGGGAACTTTGGGCGGTGAGGCTACCGCTAGAGTTCGTTTGAAAAAATTTGGAGTATTTGATGGTGTGGCAGAATATATGCCCGGCGATAATGGAACTTGGTTAGTTATTGATAATTTATTAAGCAAAAGCGCAGAAGATAGTGACCTTGCAAATATAGTGCAATCATTACTATTATATATAGGAAAAGCAGGAGCAGAACAGGGTGTTATTGCTCCAATTAATAGTCCAGAATAAAGGGAAAAACTATGGAATTAAATCAAGGCGATATTCAGAATCTAATGGTGGTTATTGATCTTGCTACTCAAAGGGGGGTTTTTAAGGCCAGTGATTTGGTCGCTATTGGTCAGCTTTATGAGAAACTAAGTTCTATAAGCAAGAATTTAACTGAACAAAATAATAAAGTTGGATCAAATTCACCAGCTCCGACCTGAAGCGTATTAAGCTAGTTGCTACTTTATAAAATGGTGTATAAGTTAAATACTAACCTTCAGGGGATACCCTATGAGCTGGCAGCTAGAAATACCAATTATAGTTCGTAGTTTAATTAATGATCTTAGTGATAATCCAACATATAGTGACGAAAGAATCCAGCAACTAATAGTTGTAGCGGCTCAATACGTTACAAGAGAAGTTAATTTAAATAACGAATATAGTATTAATATTATCAATCCTGATATAATTCCTGATCCTACTCTTTTAGAAAATAAAGATGTAGATTTTATTAGTTTTATAGCATTAAAATCGTCTTGCTTTTTAGATCAAAGTAGTTTACGCACACGGGCCGCTACAGAGGGTATCAGAGCCGCTTTAGGACCAGCTAATATTAGTGTTGGTGGAAATAGCTCTTATCAATTTCTTTTAGTTAATGGTCCTTGTAAAATGTATGAGGATCTAAAACTTGATTATGAAATAGGTAATACTAGCTTACTACGGGGTATTCTTAGTCCGTTTGTTGGTAATAATTTTGATCCGAGTTATTTACGATATCCTGGTGATCACGCTAGAGACCTTTATAGCTAATAGGAAATTTTATGGTAGCAGCAATTTATAATTTTAATATTGAAAAAGGATCTGATTTTGAGATTAATTTTTTATATACTGATGAAAATAATAATCCTATTAATTTAACAGATAAATGTGTACAGTTTTCGCTTCTTTCTGGCGATGAAACTAGAGTGTGTAGATATTCTAGCTTGGCTCCAGCGATATACGAAGCTCATGGATGGAGCTTAAATGCTAATAATTTGGGACAAATTAATATAAAGCTAAGTGCTGAAATTACCAATACTTTTGATTTTGATTCTGCATCATATGATTTAGATATTAAGGATCAAACAACACTACTTAATAATATTAGGCTTTCTCAGGGTATTATTACTATCATTGATAGAAATACTCCTATTGATATTCAATGTAATCTTAATGTGGAACCGTGCGAAGTAATTACACAAACACCGACACCGACACCAACACAAGGTACATTAACACCAACGCCAACAACTACCGAAATCACAGATTTTTGCTTACCATATGATTGTGGACCATTAGATTTATTTTCGACAGTATATAATGGTAGCGGTTTAATTATCAACGACTTATCAACTGTTACAGGATCGGTAACCGTTACCAATACCGGACTAATATCTAATATTGAACTAGCAGTTAATAAACTTAGTCATTCAAATCCAACCGATTTGGTTATGCTATTAGCCCCACCCAGTGGAAACAAAATCTTACTTTCTGCTAATCAAAAAATACCAAATTTCAATAATAATTTTAGTTTTATGTTTAGTAATAAATCTGATAGTAATCAATATTTACATAATATTAGTAATGGTCAAACTTGTAGAATATATGATAAGACTTCATTAATAAATTATAATAGCGAGACCCTAAATAACTCTTTTGATCATTTATTTAATTATGCTGTTACCGGAGTATGGCAATTAATAGTTAAAGACACTGATCCATCCGGAAGTGGTAGCATTGATTCATGGAAGCTTATTATCACTTATAACAGCGACCTTTAACAATAGAAATTTATTATTATGACTATAGATAAGTCTATTAGTGCGAATAATATCAATAATGGTCGTAGTATAGTTAAAACTGGAACATCTTTTCAGACTTTGGATACCAGTAAAGATGTTGATCCTTCTATAAATACTATACAAAATTTATATTCTCTTAATTTTAACGATCCTAATTATTACTGGTTATGTTGTAATAATGGAAATCTAAGCCCATCCAATATCACTCCAACGCCATCGCCCACCAATACTCCAACAGTTACTCCAACAGTTACAACTACAAGTTCTCAAACGCCGACACCAACCGCTTCTGTCGGTCAAACACCAACAGCAACACCAACCAATACTGCGACACCAACAGTAACACCAACCAATACTGCGACGCTAACAGCAACACCGACCAATACCACTACGCCAACCACAACATCTACACAAACACAAACACCAACATTAACCACAACTCCAACCGTAACACAAACATCAACACCAACATTAACCACAACTCCAACCGTAACACAAACATCAACACCAACCAACACTTCTTCTGTTACGCCAACACCATCATATACTCAAACATCAACGCCCACAATAACATCAACAAATACTCCTACGCCAACAGCAACTCCTGCGTCTACTCTAACGCCAACCCCATCATTAACCTCAACAGCTACGCCAACAGCTACTACTACAGTTACTCCCTCTCCAACAGCAACACAATCGATTAGTCCTCTATTTATTGCAGCAACAGATAATTCCGTTAATGCAAGATCTAGCAATGGAGAAACATGGACAAATGGTAATTTTTCTAATAATAGAATCTGGAATGGACTATCATATGGACCATATGGTTATTTAGCTATAGCGTATAACAGTAGCAATTTTGATAAATCAACAAATGGGATATCGTGGTCAGATAATACCTATAGTATAGGTCATCCTAATAATTTATTTACAAAAACCATCTATGGTAATAATAAATATTTAGTATTTGCTAATAGTTCTACGGGCTTATATTCCACAGATTTAGTAACATGGAATTCTTTTATATTACCAAATGCTAATTGGGTTGCAGCAGCATATGGCAATAGTACTTATGTCGCTGTAGCCAGTAGTTCTTCTGTAATAGCCACATCGTCTGATGGTATTACATGGACTCAAAGAGCACTACCAGTATCCGGAGACTGGACAGATATTGTATATAGTAATAATAAGTTTGTACTAATAGGTTATAATACCGATACTGTTCTTTATAGTAGTGATGGAATCTCGTGGAGTTCATCTACTCTGCCATCAGCACAACTATGGCAATGTTTAGCATATGGGAATAATACCTATGTAACTCTTATCGATAATAGTTCTATAACAGCATACTCTAGTGACGGTATTTCATGGACACAAGGAACAGGACTTGGATTTAGATGGAGAGATATTACATATGGAAATAATACATTCGTTGCTGTCGGCATAGGATCAGTATCATTTACTTCGTCAAATGGAATTACTTGGACACAAAGATCTATAAGTAACAATAACTGGAAAAATATAGTTTTTAATTCTTAATAAAGGTAAAATTATGAATTTAATATACAGTATCGATAATTCAACTTTTGCTGTTAATATATTCGTATCCGGCAATAATGTTCCGGTAATATATCAACCAAACTGGCCAAATGGTGATCCTTGGAATAATTATAATGAAGCAGATAACTGGGCACAATTATGCATACTCTCTATAAATGATCCTGAAGCCCCTTATGCTCCTGCTGGCCCAGGACTTATTGGAGAACCTAAAACTATATGATAATTAATTCTACTTCTTATACCAATACAAAAAATGTCTCAGCATCTGTTCAAATATTAAATTTGATTAATATAAATTCTATTACCAATACTATAGCAATTAGAAAACAAGTTGTTTCTGGTTCTACACAAATTGCAGACACTAGCATTAGTCTTAAAAATTCTCCTATTTTATCTATCAGTATTAAACAATGAGCAATCCTTTTAGTGGTCTTATTTCGAGTGAATTAAAAAGTATCTTTAATAATGCTATTGATAGTTTATTAGAGAACAATGCTCTAAGCTTACCTTGTAAGATAATATATGATAATAGTATAAATAATACTTATTGTAATAATTGTATTTTTGATAATATATCTTTGTTATCTAGTAATATATATAATGGATCGGGACCGAATCCTTTTCCAGAGGGAGGAGTTTGTCCTGTTTGTTTAGGATTAGGACAAATTAAGAATAGTAGCTCTAGTGAAACAATTTATCTAGCTTTTATTTTTGATAGTAAATACTTTTTGAATACCAACAACAAGGTTATTAATATTCCCGATGGATCAGTTCAAAGTATATGCAACATTAATCTGCTTAATAAAGTTAAGAATGCTAGTGAAATTATCTTTGATAATAGTTTAACAAACTTGTCTCATTTTAAATATGAAAGAGCTGGAGATCCTGAACCAGCAGGATTCGGTGATAATAGGTATATTTTTACTTTATGGAAGAAAAAATGAAATTTTCATTGGATTTATTAGAAAATGATAGTGATATAATAAAACTTATCCTAGAAAATTTAAAAAATCAAATGGATAATGTTATGAATAAGGCTTTATCAAAAATTACTATTGAAATAAAAAATTTAGTAAAAGAAGCTCTAATATCAGAACCAGAATATTCTTCATTAAAAGCAGGGACTTTACGGGCTGAATTTGGAATACTAAATACCGGAGAAGTTGATGGTGTTGTAGACGCTATGGTTAATACATTAGAGATATTTAATAATCCTATTAAAGTATCAGGCAGGGGATTAAGTGGAGGTTTTACACTATCTATGATTCGTAGTTCCGATATTAATGGTATTATAGGTATGGATATTGCTATGACAAAAACCGAAAAAGGAGAATCTTTACCTTGGTTAGAATGGTTATTATTAAAAGGAAATGATAAAATCATACAAGATTATAGTATAACCTATATTAATAATAGCTATCGATCACGCACAGGATCTGCTATTATGGTAAGTAATCCTAATGGCTGGAGAGTACCTGTCAATTTTGCTGGAACAGAAGATAACAATTGGACAACAAGAGCAATAAATAAAATTAGTGATAAAATTTCAAAAGTTATTCAAACTAATATAGAGGATCTTTTATGACTACTTTTCATAACGTATCTTCTATTACAAATAAAAATCGCATATCATTATTAGAAGATAATGTTAAAAGTTTTCTAGATTGGTCATTTTTACATATTGGAGGATTTGTTAATGTTAATATTCCCACTAGTGGCGTAGGCGGTGGCTCATACCATATTTTAAAAAGTGCCGACGATCCTATCCTAAAAGATAAAGTATGGCAGTCTCCGCGCAAGGATTGGGTTTATGAGAGCGGTATAGTTTATGAGAGTGGTAGTCCAATTACTTTTTCGGGATTATATCTTAATAATACCTTTTTACCAGCCCCAACAGGTAGCGGAAATTATGGATATAATGTTAATTATCCTCTCGGTCAAATAGTATTTAATAATTCTGTTTCAGCCAAGAGTACGGTGACTGCTAATTATTCCTATAGATATATACAAGTATATAAAAGTAGCGATAATTTTTGGTGGAAAGAGGTTCAAAAAGAAACATATAATCCATCTACTTTTAACAAACAAGATTATAGCATAACCAGTGTTCATAGGGTTCAATTACCAGCAATTATTGTGGAACTAATACCAAGAACTACTCAAATTCCTCACCAATTAGGAACAGTTGATAATATTATTATACAAGATGTATTTTTACATATTTATACCGAAAATGCAAACCAAAGGAACACCATAATAGACATATTATTGCATCAAAAAGATAAAACAGTATATTTATACGATGTAAATGATGTTATTAAAAATAATAGATATTCTCTTAATAAATTTGGAAATATTAATCCTAGTGGGTATAATTATCCAAATATTGTTCAAAATTTTCCTAGTTATTGGTGTACTATTAAAGATAGTACCATTGGAGAATTAAATTCTTTGAGTAGTTCACTATACAACGGTATTGTACGATGGTCAATAGAAATTTTCCCGTAATTTGTTCAAAAAGGTGTACTAAAGTATAACACAATATCCCATATAATGGAGATCTTCAATGGCACGAAATAATAGAATTTTTTATGCAACACAAGCTATCGCTCTCAAACCACAAAATGACACAGGTAGTAATCAATACACAACATGGTACTATCCTCGCGGCGTACAAAGCGCTGGTATAACAACAAACTTTACTCTAGAACAAGTTTTTCAACTAGGTCAAATCGAATTGTATGAAAACGTTGAAGATGTACCAGAAGTAGAGGTTAGTCTTAATAAAGTTATTGATGGTACTCCTCCATTATATCTAATGTGCATGGGTGGATCCACAGGCATCACTGGCGCTGTTAAGAAAGAACTACCAGCAGTAGCAAATAATCGTGTTAATTTTAGATTAGGTATTTATCCCGATACTAATAGCGCAGCAACTGGAACTCCAAGCGTATTTGTTGATTGCTCTGGTATGTATCTTAGTAGTGTTAGTTTCACAATTCCTGTTGATGGTAATGCTACAGAAGATGTGACACTAGTCGGAAATAATAAATACTGGAATAGTGGTTCATTATATGCTGCTAATTCTAGTGCTGCTAGTGGTTTCTTTAGCAGTAATAGCGATGCTGGCACAATGACAGCTCCAGCTATTGGTCGTCGATACAAGTTTAACAGTTCGCTAAGTACAATTCCAACCGGTAATGGTGGCGGTATTCCAATTCCAGAAGGTCGCACAATGCCATTCTTACAGAGCGTTACTGTTAGCACAGATTTGGGTCGTGAAGCTATCAACGAACTTGGAGCTATGGCCCCATACTATCGTTATGTAACATTCCCAGTAGAGGTAACAAGCGAATTTGAAATCATTGCTTCTAGTGGTGACTATGTCGAAGCTAAAGATTTTGATGGTCAAGTTGGTTGCGATGTTGTTTACAAAAACCTACAAGACAAAACTGTTAAGGTTGTAGTCTGTGGTAGTGGCACAAATGACCAACTTATTTTGGATCTTGGTAGTAAGAATAAACTTACTAGTGTCAACTATACTGGTGGCGAAGCCGGTGGCGATAATGCAACAATTACTTATAGTTATCAAACATTTAATAAGTTTGTTGTTGATGCTAGTGGAACCTTCGCAGAAGCTAAATGGGTTGATTTAGTAAATGATAGTGAAGTTATTGGTGATTGATAGTTTTTAATAATTGTTCGGAAAATGGATTATGGATGAGTTATTTAATATAATAGGTAAGTTGTATGTTGATATTTATAATACTCAAAAAGTATTAGAAATTATGAGACAACAACTTCAGGATAAGGACAACGAGTTACAAAAACTTAAAAAAGCTTTACCAGAAGGTCTAGATGAATGAGGATCTGGAATTATTATTCTATAGAATTTTTTGTGGATACTTAGTTTTTACTTATAATAACGAAAGATACACACTAAAATCTGCTACTATCGATATTAAATATGAGGCACAACTTCTTTATAACACTATTATTAATGATGAAAAATACAATGATTGGCTTAGAGAGGATAATCTAGATAATTTATTAATTTACTTAAATTTATGGACTAAAGATACAAATATGATTATTAAGGATTTAGACAAAAAGATAGAAAATAGTAAAGCAGATTATTATAGTAATTTTAAATTTACAGATAAAAAAAATACTATTAAAAAGAATTTAGACAATTATAAAAAACAACTTAGCACTATACTAGGTAAAAAGGATGAACTATATTCTAATACTTTGGAAGGGTATGCAAATAGTATAAAAAATGAATTTATTATTACGCATACTCTTTATAAAAATAATAGCTTAATTTTTAATAACCAAAATAATACTAATAACTACATGTTATTTAATAATGTTGTTAATGAGCTTAATAAGCATAGCATAGGATTATCCGATTTTAAAAAACTAGCTCGTAGTCATATATGGAGATCGTATTGGAATGTTAGTAAGAATTCTATATTTAGTCAGCAAGGAAATAATATTACAGATGATCAACGTACAATAATTGGTATTAGTCAAATGTATGATAGGGTTTATGAGCATCCAGAATGTCCAGCGGATGAAATTATTGAGGATGACGATGCTTTGGATGGATGGATGATAGTTCAAAAACGTAAAATAGAAAAAGATAAAAAGCAACAACAAGTAGATAATCTTAATCCTAAACTTAAAAATGCTCAAGAGGTTTTCTTATTTGCAAACAACAATGATGAAGCTCAAGAAATAGTTGGATTAAATAATATAGAAGGATTAAATAGAATGAAAAGTAAAATAGCGCATGTTAATAAATTTGGACTAACAGAAGAAAGTCAATTACCAGATGTTCAGGTTGATCTTAGAAGTCAACTTAATCAACAAATGAAAAATAGGAAATAATATATGAGCGAACAAGAATTACTAGATAATATATATAAAAGATTTCAAACAACAATGATTGGTGCGTTAGCACGATTCGAAGATAGCTTCGGACATATTTGGGAAAATGAACCAGATAATAATCCTGTTTGGGATACTTGGGAATATACTAGAAATAGTATATTAAATAATGGCAATAAACAAGCAAGATCCGCAATAGATGATATAAAAAAATTCTTATCACAAAATAAAGTAAATAATAAATATACCTATAAATTTAACCTTAGACAGGAGAAGGATGTATGAAGACCAAAACCTTTAAAGTAGAAGTTGACGGTGTTGAAAAAGAATATTTGGTTCGTAGCCCTACACTAGACAATCAAAGAGAAGCACAAAAGGTTTATAATCAAGCTTTTACTGATGCTATTAAAAGCAAAAGCGTGGTACGAGCCAAGCTTGATGATTTACTAGAGGATCAGGGTTTATGGAATGATGAAAAGCAAGCTAAGTTTACAGAACTTCAAAGAGAATTATTAGAAGGAGAAAAAAGATTAGCAAAAGGCGGTTTTAGTTTGAATGAGGCTAAGGATTTAGCTATTAAGATGAAAAGTATTCGTGATGAAATAAGAGATCTTATTAGTGTACGAACAAGTTTGGATAATCATAGCGCAGAAGGTCAAGCTGATAATAGTAGATTTAATTATTTAGTAAGTGTTTGTTTGGTGTATAATGATACTAAACAACCAGTATATAAAAATATGGAAGAGTACCTAAATAGTTCAACTGAAAAGGTTGCTATTATGGGTGCTCAAAATTTGGCCAATATGCTGTATGGATTAGATAATGATTATGAAAGTAATTTACCAGAAAATAAATTTTTAAAGAAATTTAAATTTATTGATGATAAACTAAGATTAGTAGATAAAAAGGGCAGATTAATAGATAGAGAAGGCAGGCTAATAGACGAGAGTGGCCGATTTATTGACGAAGAAGGTAACTTTGTTGATAAATTTGGTAATAAAGTAGACAAAGATGGAGAATACCTTGTTGATAGTCAACCCTTCCTAGATGAAAATGGAAATCCAATAGTATTAGATGAGGAACAACCCAAAAATGACAAAGTTGAACCATCAGTTAAAGCAGAAGAGGCTGTTGAACAAGAACAACCCCAACTTTCCGCCTCAACTGAACAAACAGTGTCAACAACTTAGTAAAATAGTGTATATAATATTGGGTTATATTATTCCCCGTTTAGATCATACTCTAAGCGGGGAATATTTTTATTATTCAGGAAATTAGCTTATGGCTCAAGCTTTTAACTTAACTGCTCAGTTAAATTTGAGGGGACCGTCTAATGTTAGACAAATAGTTTCTGATATTAAGAAACAGTTGGGAACTATTACTGGTGATGTTAATATAAAAATTGATCCAGCTGCTATTAATAATGCATCAAAACTAAATAAGTCTTTACAAGATTTAAATACTAATTTAGCAAATGTAGCGTCTAATGCAACAGCAGCTTCTAATGCTATTAGAAATTTTGGTCAAAGTGTATCTAATGTTGGAAATTCCTCAACAAAACTATCCAATAATCTTAGTAAAGCAGCAAAAGGAGCAGATAATTTAGGAGTTTCAGCGTCAAAAAGCGCCAAAAGCGTCGGCGTTGCTCGTACAGAAATGGAAGAGTTTGGTCGTCAAAGCGCTCTTGCTGTTCGTCGTTTTGCGGCATTTAGTGCTGTTACTGGAGTATTTTTTAGTCTCAACAGAGCTATTAATAGCGGTTTAAAAAGTTTTATCGAATTTGATAGAGAGCTGGTAAGATTACAACAAGTTACTGGTAAAAGCGCCGAAGGATTAAAAGGATTGCAGGATGAAATAAGTAGATTATCTATTGGATTAGGTGTTAGTTCTGATAGTTTAATTAAGGTTTCTAGTACTTTAGCACAAGCTGGTTTGAGCGCTACTGAGACACGATCAGCATTAGAGGCGCTGGCTCGTAGTAGTTTAGCTCCTAGTTTTGATGATATAAATCAAACCGTAGAAGGATCTATTGCATTAATGAGACAGTTTGGTATAAGCGCTAAAGAACTAGAAAAAGCTCTCGGGTCTGTTAATGCTGTGGCTGCTGCTTTTGCTGTGGAAAGTAGCGATATTATTGCTGCTATACAGCGTACCGGTGGTGTGTTTGCAAATGCCAGCAAAGGAGTTAGCGAAGGCACAGACGCTTTAAATGAATTTATTGCTGTATTTACTAGTGTTCGTGCTACAACTCGTGAAAGTGCCGAAACTATTGCTACTGGATTAAGAACTATTTTTACTCGTATTCAAAGACAAGGAACAATCGAAGCACTAAGAGAATATGGAGTAAGCTTAACAGATGTTGAGGGTAAATTTGTTGGAGCATATAAAGCTGTACAATTATTAAGTGAAGGACTCAACAGAATTGATCCAAGAGATATAAGATTTAGTCAAATTGTTGAAGAGCTTGGTGGATTTCGACAGATCGGAAAGGTTATTCCTTTGATTCAACAGTTCGCCACTGCTCAAGAAGCACTTAAAGTAGCACAAGCTGGTCAAGGAAGTTTAGCAGCAGATGCTGCTAAAGCACAATTAAGTTTGGCTAATCAAATTGTAAAAGTAAGAGAAGAATTTTTAACATTAATTCGTAGCTTAGGACAGAGTGATACATTTCAAACATTAGCAAAAGGCGCTCTTGGTTTAGTTAGTGGATTAATTAAAATTAGTGGTGCTCTTAAAGGAGTTTTACCGGTTTTAGCAATCTTAGGAGCTGGTGCCGGTATAAGAAGTGCTACTCAATTTACTGGTGGTTTTATAGGAGGATTAAAGAAAGTACCAAAAGGACAAGAGGGAGAAGAACAACCCGGAATAGCAAGATCTATAGGCAGTAATTTGGGTAGTAGTTTAGTTGGAGCTAAAACAGAACAAGTTAGTAGAGATTTGGATCAAAATAGCGCCGCTCTAGATAAGCTTTCTGGTAAAATAGATTCTTTGGTATCTTCAATGTCTTCTATTAATGCCTTAACACCAGCTATAACTGCATTGAATACCAACTTAGTATCTATTAATAGCACCTTAGCATCATATAATTCTGCGTTATTAAATAATACTAATGCTTTATCTAGTAATAGTAGTTCTCTAGAAAATGTTTATGCTGCTTTAGTTAATTTAGATGCTACTTTAGATAGAAAAGATTTCGGAGGCGGCGGACCAACTACTGCTAGTGGTGGTGGTCGTATTTTGGGTTTTTCTAAAGGAGGCAGTGTTCCCGGTAGTGGAAAAGGAGACAAAGTTCCAGCATTGTTAGAACCTGGTGAAGTGGTAATGAGTAATAGAGCTGTTAATAAGTATGGAAGAGGCAATTTGGTAAGGATGAATAAATATGTTGCTGGAGGATATATAAAGAAGCAACTACCTGGAGCAGAAGAACAGCTATCAAAACAACAAATTTCATATAAAAATATTGATGATTTGAAAATTAACGATAGTGGCAAGGGAGCTATAAGAGGATACATGTTCGAGAATTATGTTGGACAAAATTATGGTATCGAAGCGCCGGATCAGAAATTTCCTGATATCCCTAAGTTGTCTGGTAGATTAAAGAAACAATTTGGGCTTACAAAGAAAGAAACTGGTAAAGATATTACGGCCGCGGAATTAAAGTATAGATCTGGACTAGAACCAAATTTTGATGAAACATACACCCCAGACAATACAGCCGTTGTTTATGCTATAGAACGAAATCTCGGTGGAAAAATTCAAAAATTTGTCGTTGGCGGAACAGTAGAGGGCATAGCTGCTAAAGAAAAAAAATCTATTGAAACTGTAATTTTAGAACAATTATCCAGTTTTGGAAATGCTAGCGGAGTTAAAAAAATACTAGGATTAGGATCCGGAGAAAGAGAGATCGGAGCTATACTAAATGCTGGTAATATTAAAGCTGGTAAAAATATAGCACAAGCTATTAAATTTATAAATAGGGCGTTAGCTAAGACAGGAAAACAAGATGCTGCTAGAGAAGCAAAAGAAGCAGCCATGAGAAAAGTTGCAATTGCCGGATTATTTCCATTAGATTATAACAAAGATTTTTCGGACTGGAAGTTGGAGGATGGTAGAGAAATTTATGGTTATGTTAGAGGATTTCAATCTAGCTTTTTAC
>Ga0208486_1000039_pt1 | contig 40357 bp, 35 predicted proteins | sample LakMenEpi03Aug12_FD_150664 | JGI IMG/M metagenome (GOLD analysis project Ga0208486, IMG submission 150664) | Freshwater microbial communities from Lake Mendota, WI - 03AUG2012 deep hole epilimnion (SPAdes) | ecosystem: Environmental > Aquatic > Freshwater > Lentic | place: Lake Mendota, Madison...
CTGCTTCATCCTTTGGTGTGATGTCACGGCGCATGGAGGATGCGTATGTGCGCAGTTTCTTAGCAGTTCCGCCAAGTAGTTCAACAACTGGCTTGCCTTCAACCTTGCCGCGCAGATCCCAAAGGGCGGTATCTAAGCCAGCATTGGCACGAGCGCGATAACTTCCTGGAAATTTATGTTCGCGGGCTTCAACCAAAGTAACGAGAGCTCCAATGTCGGATGCATCTTTACCTAATACCCATGGTGCTACTTGGCGATGAAAAACCTGCGCAGTGATATCTGAGTGATAGTTAGATGTTTGTCCCCATCCGATGTGACCATCAGATGTTGTTACCTTAACAAAGCAAACAAACTCATCAGTAAAAGTTTCTAGCTTTGTAATTGAACCAAAGATCATCCAGCAGCCTTGACGAAGACTGGCATATCTAGAAGTGATACTGAGACAGTTGCACCTGCACCGATGCCAGCAGCATCAGAGCTTGGAAGCTGGGCAGTAATTTTAGTTCCATCATTCATAGTGATACTTAAGCGACAAGATGCTCCAAGAAAGCTTGCCGCTGCAACAGTTGCATTGCCTGACTTACTGGCAACAACATCAACGCTCTCTGGGCGAACTAAAGCAATTCCTGTTCCAGAAGTTACAGAGCCTGGCAGAGTTTTAACTACGCTGCCTAGAACTTCAATTGAGCCACCGGAGACCTTGCCAGAGATTGGATTAGTTAACCCAACGAACTCAGCAACAAATGAAGTCTTAGGGCGGTCATAGAGCTCTGATGGAGCAGCGATTTGTTCTAGTTGACCGTTGCGCATAACTCCCACGCGATCAGCGATACTCAATGCTTCCTCTTGATCGTGAGTAACAAAGAGAGTGGTGGTTCCAAGCTCTAATTGAATGCGTCGGATCTCTTCACGCAACTGCGTGCGCACCTTGGCATCAAGTGCTGAAAGTGGCTCATCTAGCAGTAATACCTTTGGTGAAATCGCAAGGGCTCGGGCCAGCGCAATGCGCTGTTGCTGTCCACCAGAGAGCTGATACGGATAGTGATTTGCGTGGGTTGATAAACCAACTAACTCTAAAAGTTCGGCCGAGCGATCCTTACGTTTTTGGCTTGAAACCTTATGTGTGCGTAGTTTTAAACCGTACTCAACATTTTCACGGGCTGTCATATGTGGAAAGAGAGAGTAAGCCTGGAAAACCATTCCCATTCCGCGCTTGCTTGCACTCTGGAAAGTTACATCTTTTCCATCAACCATGAGTTGACCACGATCTAACTCTTGCAAGCCAGCTAGAGCTCGCAGCGCAGTTGTCTTGCCACAACCTGAAGGGCCTAATAGTGCGACGAGTTCACCTTGTGCGATGTCTAAACTCAGACCATCAAGTGCCTTGACCTTTCCAAAGTACTTGGCAAGGTCAACTAGTTGTACATATGTCGATGAGCTCAACGTATGTCTCCTTCTCTTTTAGGCGATGTCAACATCGAGAACAGCCCCTCGACGTTTCTTATTTGGGATGAGTAACAGAAGCACGAGAACAAATAGCAATGAGGCAACTGAGACCGCAACTGCAACTTGTCCATCCGTACGTCCGATTTGAGCGATAACTACTTGGAAAGTCTTGAAATTGAGGATGTTTGAAATCGTGAATTCGCCAAGGACAAGGGCGATTGCAATAAATGAACCATTGATGATTCCAGTTTTAATCGTTGGCATGATGATTCCAAATATGACTCGTGAAATCCCGGCACCTAAAGTTGTTGCAGCCTCAGCCAAGGTGTGAATATCAACGGCATCGAGGGCCGCAGAGAGTGAGCGATATGTGTAGGGGAGGATAAGCATGGAATACACACCGGCCAGCGTGATGGGAGATTCACTCAGATTAATAGAAATCCAACGGTACAGAGGTGCGATACCTACAACGATAACGATGGCAGGAATAGCTAAAGGTATGAGACAAAGAAGTTCAAATGGACGGCGAAGTAAAGGCAATTTCAACTGCACCCAAATCGCTGTTGGCACAACTAGGAAGAGGATGATCGCCATGACTATCAGAGCTGTGATGAGCGAGCGCGTCACAGCTTCAAAGAGAGCCTCTTGGGTTCCAATTACTTTCCAGGCCCGCAATGAGCGGCCGGTATTCTCAAATCCATAGGGTTTGGTTGAGAAATCAAACATTGCATACAGGGGAACCAAAAGATAAAAACCAACGACACCGATGATTGACCAGCGCCAGATTTTTACACCCATTTTTTGTTTCATCGACGCTGCTCCCACTTACTCACATTGCGTCGAAGTAAGGCATACAAGGTCATAGCAATGATGACCACAATCACCATAAAGAATGATAAAACTTTTGCTTCAGCTGGATTTGAACCACCAGTTTCACTGGTTAGCGCTGTGGCGATCTGAAGGGGAGTGAGAAAATCTGCGAGGTTAATCAAAATACTTGCAGTGGCATATGCCGAAAATGAGTTAACAAAGAGAAGAAGTGCAGCTCCCGCAAAAGATGGGGTCAGAATTGGAATTCCAACACGAAGCCAGTACTCGTAGTACTTGCCACCTAGGGCATCAGAGGCTTCACGCCACTGCGGTTGTAAGTTTTCTAGAGTAGGTAGAAATACCAGAACCATCAAAGGAATCTGGAAAAATGTATAGAGAACGGCCAAACCGTTCATGCTGTAGAGCCAGCTGGCATCGGCTAGAAAAGTTGTAGGTAAGAATTTTGTAGCAAAAGTTAAAACTAAACCGTTAAAACCAAAGGTTGCTAGAAAAGCAAAAACGAGCATGACGCCACCGAACTGGGCCAACACGCTGCTGAGTGCCACTGAAACCTTGTAGAAGACACCGCCTTGTTTACCTGAGGCAATCGCCCAAGCAAAAAGGCCACCCAAAATCGCACCGATGATCGCAGTCTTTATTGAGATCTCAAGTGAGTTTCCAAAAGCGCCTCTAGCAATAGGAGAGTTAAAAACTGCTTTAAGTTCTTCTGTACTTGTAACGCCGTAATTATCTTTGAATGCACCCGACATGACATTCCATGTTGGGTAAAGAAGGAAGACACCTGAAAAAAGAAGAAAGGGAAGAGCGCCTAAGTAGGCGCTCTTACTGCGCCAATACCGAGAACCGGTCCTGCCAGTGGCAGAACCGGTTCCCTTGTATTGAAGCTGAGTCAATTTATATGACTACTTAGTTTGTTCCTACAGCTGCAGGCCATGCAGTCTTTAGGTATGCACGAGCCGCAGCGGTCTGAGCTGAAGTTGCAGCTTCTGCAACAATTTTGCTCTTACCAATTGATGCCTTAGCAGCAGCTGATGCACGGTTGGTCTTTAGTAGGTGCACCCAAAGAGTTGGAGTTGCTCCACCTTGTGCCCAAACATCGGCACCGACTTCACCAAGTGTGTATTCCATCCATAGACGCGCACATGCTGGATGTGGTGCCCAAGCTGAAATCGCGCTGTTGTATGTAGAACCTACTGAAGCAGGTGTGTACATCTTCCAGACTTTACCAATCTTGGCCATTTCCTTAACAACGCCTGCCTGTAGGTAGCCGTTATCAATCACAACTGGTGTTTGACCAGATGCAATTGTTGCCTGTGTTGGGTTTACGTTGATGAAGTTACCTGCATCTTTTAACTTCTTAAAGAATGCAACACCCTTTGAAACATCATCCATAGTTCCACCAAGTGCCTTGTTAATCATGTAAATACCGTTCATAGCAGCAGATGAACCTAGTGGATCTCCGTTAAGAGCAATCTTGCCCTTGAACTTTGGATCTAGTAGATCATCGAGCTTTGTAATTGTTCCAAGAGCTCCGCTGTAACCGATAGTCATTGTTCCTGAGTAGTTAGGTGTGATTTGAGCAGTTGGATCAACTGTCTTTGCACCTTGGAGGTTGTTCCAAGTTCTAACCTTGTATGGAGCATAAGTTCCTGTGTTGAGGTACTTAACAGCAACAGCTAGACCAAGATCGAAAACATCTGGTGAGCGCTTTGTACCCTTGTTTGTTACAGCTGCATCAATTTCTTCTTGAGATGAACCTTCTGGGTTTGCCTCATCGATTTTGACTCCGTAACGCTTCTTAAAGCCGTCAATCATCTCGCCGTAGTTTGCCCAGTAAAGAGGCAAAGCGATTACGTTGAGTTGTCCTTCTTTACGGCACTCTGCTTCAAGACCAGCGAGACCGCCAGCTTGACCAGCACTTGTTACCTTAGAGAAGTCACGCTTGGCATTGGCCGGCGCGCTTTGAATTACAGGGATCGCCAGTGCAACAACTAAAGTTGCAGCCATTGATCCTCTTGTGAGTTTTGTAAACTTCACTACGTTCCTCCTAGTTGTAAGTGGTATGTGTTTTGTCATACATCCTTACCTCTTGCACTACACGTGTTGAGCGCAAGCGGTCTGGAATTTTGTACTTACGTAAAACCTCCTAGTCAAAGACCAAAACGTTTCGCGCCCCCTCCCCAGCCCTTAAACGATCAAAGGCTGAGTTAAGGCCCTCTAAACCTATCCGCTCAGATATGAGCTCGTCTAGGAATAGTTCGCCATTTAGATAACTTTTTACTAACGCTGGTACATCTTTTCTCAGGTTGGCTGAGCCAAAGTAGCAACCCTTGATTGACTGTTCGTTGACGAAAGGACCTGCATCAAGCGTGATGGTGGCACCATTTTTCATTAATCCGACCAAAATCAGGGTTCCATCAACGCCCACTGTGCCCCAAGCCTGCTGGATCGTGCTCTCACGGCCAAGTGCTTCAAAGGCGTAGTCAACCCCGCCACAGATTTCTTTGACCATCGCGACTGGATCACTTGTTGCACCATTGATGACATGGGTAGCGCCAACCTTCTTGGCTAAATCAAGTTTTTCCTGTGTTACATCCACGGCAATAATCGTTGTGGCACCAGCCATACGTGCACCTTGAACAATATTTAATCCAACGCCGCCGCAACCAAAGATTGCAACAGTTGATCCAGGTTTTACTTTGGCAGTATTCATCACTGCGCCATAGCCAGTAAGAACTGCGCAACTAATTAACGCTGCGCGATCAAGCGGCATCTCTTTAGGAATAACAACTGCGCCAGATGCTGGCACAACAACATATTCAGCAAAAGAGGCAACAGTTAAAAAGTGATTAAGTTTTTCACCGTTTTGGGAAAGGCGTGATGTGCCATCAAATAGTCCGCCAACTGACATTGCATTACCGGCGGTTGCGCAATAGTTAGGGCGTCCACTTGCACAGTATTCACAAGTTCCACAGCTAGGAACGATAGACATAATGACGTGGTCACCAACTGAAAATCCCTTTACATCTGCGCCAACTTCAACAATGACACCAGCTGCTTCATGGCCAATAACTGCAGGAAATGGAACTAGCTTGCGCTTTCCATCCACGGCGTTTAAATCACTTGCACACAATCCACTAGCTGCCACTTTTACAAGGAGTTCTCCAGATTTTGGCTTATCAAGTTCAACTTCGCGAACTTCAAACTTTGAACCGATGCCATCTAGAACTGCTGCCTTCATCTTCACGATCTAACCCCTTAGAAATATCGAATTGTGCTGATGAGTGAAAGACTAGCCGTGGCTATATGCCAACGCCACCGATTGCGCTAACCTAAAGCGCATAGTTCATCAGAATGTAAGGAGTGGTTCACATGGTGCAACGCATTCAATCTGTTGAGCGTGCGCTAGCCATGCTCGACATTTTGGCAAAATCACCACGGCCACAAACTATTCCTGAGCTTGCCAAGGTCATGGACATCAATCGCGCAACGGCATGGCGGTTAATTAACACTTTGCTTGAATTTGAATTAGTAGAAAAAGATGGTGAATCTGGACGCTTTACAGTGGGCAGTGGAGCATTCAAGTTAGCAGCATCAACTCACACCAACACTATGAGTCGAAAAGCGCGACCAGTGTTAGAGCGCATATCTAGCCTTTTCGGAGCCAGTGCATTTCTAGAAATTGCAGCTCGTGGTGAATTAATTGTTCTTGATCAAATCCGTTGGGATTTACCTGAAGAAGTAGATTTAGCAGGAATGCAAGTTCCCCTTAATTGTGGTTCTGTTGGCAAACTCTATTTAGCATCACTAAATGATGTTGAGTTGGAGAAGTACTTATCGTCAAAACTTGAATCATTAACGCCATACACAATCACCGATCCATCAGAACTTCGAATGGAAGTTCTTCAAGCTCGAATCTCAGGTGTTGCCTATAACTACAAAGAGCATCAAGAAGAATGGTGTGGGATATCAGCATCTATTCGTGCACGTGATGGACGCTTTATTGCATATCTCAATGTCACTTTGCCTTCGGCTTCAACATCGCGTGAACAACTGATCGCACGTACTCCTGAATTAATCTCCGCAGCTCAAGAAATTGCAGCCTTAATTGCTTAGGCCATTTCCTCATAGGCAGGCAAGGTAAGAAACTCTAGGTAATCATCATTAACTGAAGTCTCAATAAACATCTTTTGAGCTTGTGTGTAGTCAGTTGATTGGGAGAGTTTTGAAACCTCTTCATCAGCCAACTGCTCCACATAACCAGCGCTGACTAGCTCACCGTTCTCTAGCCTGACTTGGTTATAAATCCATTGCCAGATCTGTGAGCGTGAAATCTCAGCTGTGGCTGCATCTTCCATGAGGTTAAAGATTGCAACTGCTCCAGAACCAGCCAACCAACGCTCAAGATATTGGATCGCAACACTGATGTTATTGCGAAGTCCTGTCTCAGTCACGGTGCCAGGTGTGGCTTTGATGTTAAGTAATTGAGCTGCCGAAACTGAAACATCTGACTTTGTCTTTTCTTTTTGATTAGGTCGATCACCTAACACCTTCGTGAACTGTTCTCTACACAATTCCACCATTCCAGGATGGGCAACCCAGGAGCCATCGAAGCCATCATTTGCCTCGCGGGTTTTATCTGCTGCCACTTTCTCAAATGCAGTTGCATTAACTGCTGGGTCAGAACTTGGGATGAATGCTGCCATTCCACCAATTGCATGTGCGCCTCTGGAGTGACAGGTTTTAATAAGTAGTTCTGTGTAGGCGCGCATAAAAGGAGCAGTCATTGCCACGCTATTGCGATCAGGCAGTACATAGTCAGCGCCGCGTTTGCGGTAGTTCTTGATAACACTAAAGAGATAGTCCCAGCGTCCTGCATTTAGTCCGGCCGCATGCTCTTTGAGTTCGTAAAGAATCTCTTCCATTTCAAATGCTGCTGGCAAAGTTTCAATCAGCGCTGTTGCTCTTATTGTTCCGCGGGGAATCGATAAGAAATCCTGAGCAAGGTTGAAGGCATCGTTCCATAATCTAGCCTCCAAATGTGATTCCATTTTTGCAAGATAAAAGTAAGGTCCCAAACCTCGAGCGATTTGAAGACGTGCACTTGCAACCATGTAAAGCGCAAAATCTACGAAAGAGCCTGAAGTGATCTGGCCATCAACAAGAATGTGTTTTTCGGGCAGATGAAACCCACGGGGCCTAACAACAATTGTTGCCAGTTCACTATCTGGCTTTAATGAGTAGGTCTTGCCAGCCTCATTAGTGAAATCAATTGTGCGAGTAATTGCATCCAACAAATTGAGTTGACCATTAATGACATTTTCCCACAGTGGGGTATTGGAATCCTCTAAATCAGCTAGCCACACCTTTGCCCCAGAGTTAAGGGCGTTAATCGTCATTTTGCGCTCTGTGGGACCCGTGATCTCTACGCGCCGATCATTCAAACCCGGCGCTGCCGGTGCAACCTTCCAGCTTTTATCATCACGAATAGCTTTGGTTTGTGGCAGGAAATCAAAGTCTGTGCCATCTGCAATCTGCTGCATGCGTACTTTACGAGCAGCAATAAGTTCTAGGCGACGTGGATTGAGTGTGCGGTGCAGCAGTGCAATGAGATCGAGTGCTTGCGGGGTCAGAATCTCTTGCGAACGAGGAACAGATGTTCCAATAACCTCAACGCCTGACATTAATTAAGATCGACCCACGTTGTCTTAAGAGCGCTGTATGCATCTAGTGCGTGCAAAGACTTATCGCGACCGTTGCCAGATGCACCAAAGCCACCAAATGGTGTGATGACATCGAGCATGTCGAAGGTATTTACCCAGACAGTTCCTGCGCGAAGTTTGCGAGCAAACTTATGTGCTCGTGCCACATTACTTGTCCAGACTGATGCCGCAAGACCGTACTCAGTTCCGTTAGCTAACTGCAATGCTTCTGCTTCATCCTTTGCATCGATTGCAACTAGAACAGGTCCGAAGATTTCTTCCTGTGCAAGACGTGAGCCAGGTTTGACGTTATCAATCAACGTTGGCTTAATCAGCAGATCTTTACCTGTGGTTTTCTCTCCACCAAAAACAAGCTTTTCACCATCTTGGCCAATCAAGTCCAAGTAAGCATTCACACGATCACGCTGTAGTTCAGAGACAAGACCTGCCATTTGAGTTGTGGGATCAAATTGATTTCCAACAACAAAGCTCTCTAAGAACTTATGTAGGTGTGCAAATAACTCTTCTTTTACGCCTTTTTCAACGATGATACGTGAGCCCGCATTACATGTTTGTCCTGCGTTGTAATAAATAGCCCAGGCAATAGTTGAAGCAGCAGCTTCTAGGTCTGTGCAATCATTTAAGACAACTTGTGGGCTCTTGCCACCTAGCTCAAGTGAAACCTGCTTCATATTTGATTCAGCGGCGTATTGCATCATTTTGCGCCCTGTTGGGCCACTGCCGGTGAATGCAATCTTTGCCACATCCATATGACGTGCAAGTGCCTGTCCAGCCTCTGCGCCAAGACCTGGAACAACGTTAAATACTCCAGCAGGCAATCCTGCAGCAATTGCTAGCTCTGCCATTTTAAGTGCGCTCAAAGATGAGTTTTCGGCCGGCTTAACAACAATGGTATTACCCATCGCTAAAGCTGGGCCTAATTTCCAACTAGTGATCATCATTGGATAGTTCCAAGGAACAACTGCGCCGATAACACCCAAGGGTTCGCGTGTGATCATTGCTAGGGCGTTGCGTGGTGCTGGCGCAATTTCATCGTAAGTCTTATCAATTGTTTCTGCATACCACTGGATTACACGTGCAGAGTTTGGTGCATCCACACTTAATGCATCGCCAATAGGACGTCCTGTGTCTATTGCCTCAAGTAGCGCTAACTCTTCTCTGTTCTCATTTAAGAGTTGAGCCCAACGCAACATAATCGCTTTCTTATCGCGCGGATTCATCTCACTCCAGATACCGGAGTCAAAAGCTTTTTTAGCAGAAGCAACTGCCCGGTTAATGTCTTCACTATCACCTGACGCCACATTACAAATTAAGTGACCATCACTCGGTGAATAGTTTTCAAAAGTTTTTCCAGATGCAGCATCAACGTATTTTCCATCAATAAAGATCTGTGATTGGGGCTTTAGATCAAGTGCGCGCTTTTGCCAAGTTTGAGTATCAGACATGGGGATGATGTTATCGGCAAGAAGTGAACAGAGTATGTATAAGGCTGTTGCACATAGTGCAACACAGGCTTAGTTTTTAATGGTTCGGTAGGTAGAAAGAGAAGGATCGGTGGCATAGGCGATTCGCACACCCGCCGCCTTAGTTGTTGCCAGACCATCAAGAATTACTGATGTGAGAACTTCACCTGGTGCCACCACGGCAACACCTGGGGGATAAGGGGCAATTAAGTCAGCCGAGATTCTGCCCACGCAATCCTTCGCAGCAACCATCTCGGTATTTGCAAAATAAGCATCTCGCATTGAGATCGCAACGGTTGGGACAACTGACCAGCTCAGTGAGGTTGCTGTTGGACGCGGGGTAGTTTGTAGTGAGGTGAGAATTGGAGTGAGGACATCAGCTAAATGCTCAAACTCTTCAATTGAATCAGCCAGAGTTGCAATGAAGACAACTGTGTCACTATCGGCCATCTCAACGCGAATGTTCTGAGCTTGTAATTTCTTCTCTATCTCAACCCCAGATGCACCTAGTTGATTAGCGCGCAGCACAATCTTGGCTGGATCAAAGCGGCCGGGTGCAAAATCACTTTCATTCAAGAAAATTGGTAGATCAAAGTTGGATTGAACTTTGGCTTTGAAATCTTCAACGTTTTTAACTAGCTGGGTAATCAATTCATCCCCGCGATTTTGAAGCAGAGCACGACAACCATCAATAGATGCCAGGGGAGCACCGGCAGGTGAAGTGGTGTGAGTTGTTTCAAAGCTTTGTTCAATGCGATCTAGGTTAAGAAGTTTTCCTTGTGCTAGTAGAAGTGATGATGCGCTGTAACCAGGAAGAGCTTTGTGCACACTAGTAATAAGTGCATCTGCGCCCATCTGCAAGCAATGCTTGGGTGTTAGAGGTGAGAAACCAAAGTGACCACCCCATGCAGCATCGACAATTACAGGAATTGAATGTGAATGTGCACTTGCAACTAACGCTGGCAGATTTGACAAAGTGCCTAAGTAGCCTGGCTCAGTCAGAAGTAGCGCAATTGGTTTTTGATTTAACACTTTTTCAAATTCAGCAACTGAAATACCTGTAGGCACACCCGTTGCTTCATCAATTTGTGGTGATAACCAGATGGGTTCTAGACCAGCTAATACAAGTGCGCTAAGAATTGAGCGGTGCGCGGTGCGCGAGAGTGCAACTTTGTCTCCAGGTTTCCCCAGAGCCAAGATCATTGCTTGATTGGCATGTGTTGAACCACCAGTTGAAAAGCGAGCAAAGTCAGCGCTCCATAAGGTGGCAGCGAGAGCTTCAGCTTTCTTTAATGTCTGGTTGGTTAATTTGATCTCATCTAAACCACCATATAAAGGAGTATCACCATCAACGACTACCCCTAAGCCGGCATCTAGGCGGGACGCTCTCTGCTTGTGACCCGGGACGGTGAAAGGTGTCCGCTTGGTTTCAAAGTAAGAAAGGTAGGCATCTAGAAGTGGTGCCGAATCTCTCAGTGAACTCATAGCGCCAAGGGTAACTTCTGGGCGCTCTGATCGGAAATGAGGCTTTAGACTTCTCCCATGAGCACACTGACTAACCTGACTCAAGAACGTCGTTTGGTTACCGCTATTCCGGGACCAAAATCCACTGAGGCGCTTAAGCGCCGCACGGAAGCGACGTCAGGCGGATTGGGTATGGCAATTCCAGTTGTAATCGAACGTGCAAGTGATGCAATCTTGCTCGATATCGATGGCAACCAGATTATTGATTTAGGTTCAGGAATCGGTGTTACAAACGTTGGAAATGCCGCACAGCGCGTTGTTGATCGCGTAATTGAACAAGTACAGGCATTTACACATACATGTTTCACTGTTGCTCCATACATGAACTACATCGAAGTATGCGAAAAGCTCAATGCAATGACTCCAGGTTCACATAAGAAGAAGTCATTACTTGTTAACTCAGGTGCTGAAGCAGTTGAGAACGCTGTGAAAATTGCACGTCACTACACCAAGCGCTCAGCAATTGTTGTTTTTGAACATAGTTATCACGGTCGTACAAATCTGACTATGGCGTTAACTGCAAAGAACATGCCATACAAGGAGGGCTTTGGTCCTTTTGCTCCTGAGGTTTATCGCGTGCCAATGCCTTACTCATTCCATTGGGTGGGAGATCAGGCAACTATTTCGCAAGATGCCATTGACATGGTCACACATAAAATTGATAAAGAAATCGGAGCACATAACGTTGCTGCTATTTTGATTGAGCCAATTCAAGGTGAAGGTGGATTCATCGTTCCACCTAAGGGATTCCTTCCAGCTCTAGCAAAGTATTCAAAAGATAATGGAATCGTCTTTATTGCCGATGAAGTTCAGACTGGCTTTGCCCGCACCGGACATATGTTTGCAGTTGAAGAAGAAGGCGTTGTGCCAGATATGCTCGTAACAGCTAAGGGAATCGCTGGTGGTCTTCCACTTGCTGCTGTAACAGGTCGCGCAGAAGTTATGGATTCAGTTCATGCTTCAGGTTTGGGTGGAACATATGGCGGAAATCCAATTGCATGTGCTGCTGCCCTTGGCGCAATGGAAACAATGGAAGAAGAAAACCTTGTTGCTCGCGCTCGCCACATCGGAGAGATTTTAGGTTCAGCACTACGCGAGCTTGCTAAGAAGTATCCAGTTATCGGTGAAGTCCGAGGACGCGGTGCTATGCAGGCAATTGAATTAGTAGAGCCAGGAACTAAGAATCCCAACACTGCTGCAATGAACGCAGTTGTTAAGTACTGCCAGAGCCAAGGTGTCTTGGTTCTAACAGCTGGTACTTACTCAAATGTTGTGCGCTTCTTGCCACCGCTTGTGATTACAGATGAGCTTCTCAAGGATGCATTAAGCGTTCTTGATGATGCTTTTGGTTCTCTTTAATTCTCTAACTTGTAGCCAAGACCGCGGATGGTCTGAATCAATACAGGATTAGCTGGATCTGCTTCAATCTTTGATCGCAAACGCTTGATGTGGACATCCAGGGTCTTTGTATCGCCAAAGTAATCTCCGCCCCACACACGGTCAATGAGCTGTGAACGTGTTAGAACACGGCCCGCATTTCTCATTAAAAACTCCAGTAATTCAAACTCTTTGAGCGGAAGACCAACGAGTGAGCCGTTGATGGTCGCTTGATGGCGGGCAGTGTCTAATTTAATTGGGCCAACTGAGACAACATCTAGATCGCCATGCTCTTCACTATCTGGAATCCCACGGCGAAGCACTGCCTTAATACGAGCAATCAATTCACGGGATGAATAAGGCTTAGTCACATAATCATCTGCACCAAGTTCAAGGCCAACAACCTTGTCTATCTCTGCATCTTTTGCAGTGAGCATAATGATTGGAACTTGTGAAGTCATTCGAATGGAACGACAGACATCAATTCCAGAAACTTCTGGAATCATCAAATCAAGCAAAATAAGATCAGCGCCCGATGCTGCGAATTTATCTAACGCTTCACGACCATTTTGGGCTACTTCCACTTCATAGCCCTCTTTGCTCAATAAGAATTCGAGCGCTTCAAAAAACGATGCTTCATCTTCTACGATCAGAATCTTTGTCATTGGATGCTCTCTGGATTAGGGGTGTAGATGGGTAAACGAAGTGAAAAAGTGCTTCCAATGCCTTGAACGCTCCATACCTTTACCTCGCCACCGTGCTTTGAAGCAACATGCTTGACAATGGAAAGGCCGAGTCCTGTGCCGCCAGTTTGGCGTGATCTGGCAGGGTCCACGCGATAGAAACGTTCGAATATTCGATCAACATCACTTTCTGGAATTCCAATTCCCTGATCAGTTATTGAAATATCCACAATGCCTTGATCAATAGTTGTATTGACTGAAACCTTGGTGCCTTCAGGGGAGTAGTTTATTGCATTCTCCACAAGGTTTTGAATAGCCATAACTAACTGCTCACGATCACCTAGGACAAGTGCTTCCTCAGCTTCGGTGTGCGAAACCATGATTTGGCGATTATCTGCAGAAATCTGACTTTGATCAATAGCCGAATTAATCAGATCTTCGATTTCAAGTTCAACTGCTACTTGTAATGGATCTGAATCTTGCAAACGAGAAAGGTTAATGATTTCTTGAACTAGATCAGTTAAGCGCTTTGATTCTGTTTGCATTCGGGTTGCAAATTTAGTCACCGCCACAGGATCATCTTTAGCACCTAAAACCGCCTCTGATAAAAGTAAAAGTGCACCAATTGGAGTTTTTAACTCATGTGAAATATTGGCAACAAAATCACGGCGTACTTCGTGTACTCTTTCTGCTTCACTCTCATCACTAACAAGAATGAGAACTAGATCATCTTCACTTAGGGGTATAACTGTCACAGTTAATTCATGAATACCTTCACCAATTGGTCCGCGTGGAATATCAATCTTGCCAACCTGCTTTTTATTAGTTCTACGCACCACCCGGATCGTTGCAATTAACTCTGGACTTTGTACCTTGCTATCTTTGAGAATTCCTAGTTGTTCTGTTCCAGGAGTGGAAAAGATTGCTATTTCCCCAGGGGCTGCAATAAAGGCTTCGCCTTCAAGGTTGAGCAGGGTATGAACGAGCATCTCTGGCAGTTCGCGCGCTGAATCGGCGGGGGATTCACCACGACGAAACTTCATGACGCCAACTCTAGCGTGGGGTGCTGGTGTGGATTTGCTCGTTTACCTGCCGTTCACCTAACTGAGGCTTTCTATTCATCCTGCTCGCATACGTTCACCGCATGGCACTTATCCGCTCAGTTTTCCAAGATGAACTCGATGGCGTATCCCAATCTCTGGTGGATCTCACCGAGATGGTTTCGCTATCAATTGCAAAAGCAACCGAAGCTGTCCTTAAAGCAGATTTAGCTTTGGCTGAAGAAGTTATCGCTACCGATGATCAGATTGATAATTTCCAACATGATTTAGATGCACGCATCATCGACATCATTGCGCGCCAACAACCAGTTGCATCAGATCTTCGCGCACTTGTTACAGCTCTGCGCATGAGCGCTGACTTAGAGCGCATGGGGGATATGTCTCACCACGTGGCAAAGATTGCACGCTTGCGCCACCCAGATGGTGCTGTTCCCTCTGAACTGCTGACAATGTTTCAAGCTATGGGTAATGCAGCGCAAAAGATCACCAATAAAACCGGTTTGGTTATTGCAACTCGAAATACCGAGATGGCACTTGAAGTTGAACGCGATGATGATGAGATGGACAAGTTGCACAGACAATTGATTTCTGCACTTGTTGACCCCAATTGGAAACATGGAGTTGAGCCAGCAATTGACTTAACCTTGCTTGGTCGTTACTACGAGCGCTATGCAGACCATGCCGTTTCAGTCTCACGTCGTGTTTATTTCCTTGTTACGGGAAAGTACGCCTAGTAATTTCCTTGCTTCACCAGCCGTTCAGGCCTACTGCCTGGGACCATCGCAGCGCTACTTGTGATTGTTTTATTCTTTGATATAGGTGAAGATAATGGCCACTTAGTAGAGAGCTACTCAACCCAAGCACAGATTGGAAACTAATGTCATCGATTGCAGAGATTGCCGCAGCCTATGAAAAGGCAACGAATGAGTTTTTAATTATTGCCACCAATGTTCCTGAATCAAAGTTAGATGTGTGTGTGGGGGAGGATTGGAGTTCTCGCCAAGTTATTCACCACTGCGCTGATAGTGAGGCACAGTCTTTTGCACGCCTTAAGCGTTTAGTTGCAGAACCTGGATCTGCTATTCAAGGCTATGACGAGGGTGCTTGGGGTAAGAATCCAACTCTTGGATATACCGTTTTGCCAGTTCAGACATCGATAGAAGTCTTTAAAGCAGTACGTGCTGGCTCCTTAGAAATTATCAAGCGTCTTGAACCAGAGCAGTTAAAGAACTTTTGCATTCACTCAGAGCGCGGAGAGTTCTCACTTGAGCAGTGGCTCAAGGTCTACACCCGCCATGCAATTGAGCATGCAGATCAGATAACTAAGAACTTAGCTCTCTAGGGTTACCCCTAGGAAATCCCCCGCTTATCTCACCCCTAAAGGGGTGATTTTCTCTTGTCAATCACTCTGCCTGGCATCACCCTTGTCCTATGAGCCCGCTAAACATCACCTCCTCTGGGGTGAGCCTTCCGCGCTCGCAACCACCTGCTCTCTCAGCAAACTTCCTATCGCGTAAGCACCTCTTTGATCTCTTTGAAAGCAAAGCTCCTGGTGCAACGTTAGTAATCGCCCCTGCCGGGTTTGGAAAAACAACTTTGGTTGCAGAGTGGGTGAAAGAAAATGAACGTCCAACTTTTTGGTACACCGTGGATGCCACCGACAGTATTCAAGATTTTCAAGCACATGCTATTGCGGCAATTACTGTGCACTTTCCTAATTTCTTTGCAAACGTTGACCAGCTAGAACATTATGAACCAAGTGAGGCGATTCAATTATTAGCGGCTGCAGTTGGCCAACTATCTGGTGAGTATAACTTTGTTATCGATGGGGGCCGTGAAGAAAATCCAGAGATTTCAACTTATGGGCAGCTCATTGCTGACACTGTGCCTGATAACGTGCACTTGGTCATCATCCGCAGAAATTCACCGATGACATCTCTGGCTAGATATGCAGCCTTAGGAAATTTGAGTGTAATAACTAGTGCAGACTTAAAGTTTTCTGAAGATGAAGTGAAATCGATTGCAAGTATCAATGGCGTAGATTTGAGTGAGAACGGCAATGCAAAAGAGTTAGCGATGTGTGAAGGTTGGCCATCGGCTATCCAGCTAATGTGTCGCAATATCTCAAAAAGTAAATCCCACACAACTTTTTCTTCAGCAGTTGCAGCCAACGTAAATCCCCTTGGTATTTTGGCACTTGAAAGCTATAACACCTTTTCTCAGGAAACCCGTGAAAAACTGCACAAACTCTCGATTATTGAAGAGTTTGATCTAGAGATTGCCTCAGTGATCTTGGGTAAAGAGTTTTCTGAAGAGCTCCTAAATAGATTGGCAATTGACGGTCTATTTGTGAGTGCATCAACCACTATAAATCGCACCTACAGATTCAATCCGATTATTTATGAGGCTTTGACTCAAATACCTCATGAGGATGTAGAGCAGATGAAAGGCGTGCAGGAAAAGCTTGCCGAGCTCTTTCTCATCCGTGGGGGCTTCTCAAAGGCATTGCACTTTGCTTATGAATCAGGGGATGAAGAGCTTTTTACGAACATTTTTAGATCCAGCATTCGAAAAATGGTAGCAGTTGGGCGTGGTGACCTATTAATCAAGTGGGCACATTTTGCCGGTGATGACTCTGCTCAGGGTGAAGTAATAAAAAAATCTATTCGAGTAGTTGGCCACCTGGTTAGTTCTGATTTTAAGAATGCCGAAGCCCTAGCCTCAGAGCTTGAATATATTGCCGGGCTCTCACCGGAAGGAAAATTCCTATTTCGCTTGATCTCTATGGTCAAAGCAAATATCTATTTTGCTCGAGGTGATTTTGAGAGAGCTACGCAATCTTTAGACATTGCTCTATCTACCCTAGAAACTGATGATTTGTTAGATACTTCAGACTTACTTGCACTCTTGCGATTGCGAGCCCGCCAGGCATTTCTCTATGATGATTTCACTACTTTGGCGCAGACGTATTCACAAGCTAAATCATTGCCAGGTGTTGGCGACCCTCAACTAAATTCTTATCAACTTAGCTGCATACAATCTATGGTTTTGTATTCAGAGGGTCGCTACTTCCAAGCTGCAGAAATCTCACAAATTGCAATCTTGCAGGCAAAAGATGCTGGTTATGTTGGGATCAATGGACCACTAGATGCGATGTTGGTTCTAGCACGGGCGCAGTTAGAAGCATCTGATCTAGATACATGTATTCAAACGCTTAATGAGTTGATGGATGAGGGGTCAAGCTGGGAAATATGGCCTTGGTTTCTCATGGCCCAGGGAACAATTACTCGCATTCACATTAGCCAAGGAGCTATCTCTACTGGATCTGATGCAATTGCTAAGCAGCGCGCCTTCTTGCAGACCCTTCACACACCAAACCAACTTAGTTGGATGATTGATATGAGCGAAGTGTTTTTGCGTTTGGCAACAAAAGATTGGCCACGGGCAGATGAGCTTGTTAAGCGTATGCCTAAAATTGAATTAGTGCGCCAAATTGAAGGAAATATTCAATTCGCCAAAGACCCAAAGAAGCTTCCCTCACTTATCGATGCCTTACCGGAGAAAACTGTTCGCGAAAAGATTAATAAGTATTTATCAGAGGTGAGTATCAATTTAGATCATGAAAACATTGCACTTAAATCACTCAATAAAGCCTTAGATCTAGGTGCTGAAAACGGTTATCACGAGTATTTCATCCGACAAGGTGGGATGTATTCACTCATTGTTAAAGCAGCGGCGGCAAAACCAACTATCTATATGGAAGGACTAGTTCAAGCTATGACAGAGCGACTTCGCACCATCAATACTGATTCTGGAGAGTTAGAAGAAAAACTCACTCAGCGTGAACTTGAAATCCTTAAGCATTTAACTACGGGTAATCCAATATCAGCCATTGCTAAGACTCTCCATATTTCACAAAACACAATGAAGACACATCTGCGAAATACGTATCGAAAGCTAGAGGCTGATGGCCGTCATAGCGCCGTTGAAAAGGCCAAAAAACTTCTACTCATTTAGCTTCGCGCACTAGGCTGGCACATATGAAATCCCTGGGTCCAGCGTTTAATCGCATGTGGGGCGCCAGTCTTGCCTCGAATTTGGCCGATGGGGTTCTAATTGCCGCCGCTCCACTTCTTGCAGTCACACTTACTAAGAACCCAGTCCTGATCTCAGCAATTAGTGCGTTGGTCATGCTGCCATGGCTCCTATTTGCCATTCCTATTGGCGCCATTGTTGATCGCGTAGATCGAAGATTCCTATTGGCCGGAGCTAATGCATCGAGATTTGTCATTGCAGCACTCATAGCGCTCTCGATTGCAACGGATACGATCACAATTTACATATTGCTTTTAGCAACTTTTCTCATTGGAATATGTGAGGTAACAGCAGATATAACTTCGCAGTCGCTCATTCCACAGATTCTGGATAAGAGTGAGTATGAAAAAGGTAATTCCAGATTTCAAATCTCAGAAACTGTAGTTCAAGGATTTGTCGGAACTCCACTGAGCGGCTTTCTCTATGCTGTGGCTATTTATCTACCCTTTGTCATCAACAGCGTGGGATTTTTAGTTGCAGCAGCCTTGGCTGCATCTATTCCAGTTAAGTTCTTGCAAGACATACGCATTGAAGAAAGTGCTGAGAAGAAACCAGATTTTGTAGAGGATATGAGATTTGGAATTCATTACCTTTATAACAACAAGCCATTACTCAGACTCGTTGTCACAACTGCAAGTATTGGTGTCTGTTATTCCATGTCCACATCCACCATCATTTTATTTATCTTAAATGAGTTAAATCTCAAGCCTGCACTCTTCGGACTGGCTTTAACAATTCAAGGATCCGGAGCAATTATTGGAGCGCTATTGGCTCCCAAGCTCTCTACCAAATTTGGTCGCAGCAGAGTGATGGCAATTTGTATTTTTCTGAGTTCTCTTCTCATCCTTCTACAAGGTTTATCGCCCAATATCTATGTCTATATTGCTCTAGCTTTCATTGCCTCCTTCACAATAACCAACTGGAATGTTCTTCTCATGGCCACCTATCAAAACGTTATTCCGGGCCATCTCTTTGGACGCATACATGGAACCAGGCGCACATTGGTCTGGGGATTAATGCCCTTTGGATCTTTACTAGGAGGATTTATCGCTAATGGGGGATTGCGCCTTCCTTTGTTAATTGGCGGCGCAATTGCAACAGTGATTGCACTTCTTTCTTTCAGATTTCTCCTACATGTTGGTGAGAGCGCAGCAAAAGAGGCTCTAGAAAATGAGTAAAAAGCTCGGTGCTTCTTATTGGAAACTATGGACTGCCACCGCTATTTCTAATCTTGGCGATGGAGTTTCCATGGTTGCCTATCCATGGCTGGCATCAGCTGTTACGCGCTCACCTATTTTGATTGCTGCTGCAGGTTTTGCATCACGTTTGCCATGGTTGGTATTCACATTACATGCTGGAGTGTTAACTGATCGCTTTGATCGCAGAAAGCTCATTGTGGCAATGGATTTTATGCGAGGTTTATTAACCGTATTTGTGGGAGCAGTTGTTTATTTCAATAGAGATTCATTTCCTGCCCTAGATGAATTAACCACTATTACCAATTTGCAGACTAATTGGCCGATCTATTTCACCTTACTCATTACCGCCTTCCTCTTTGGGTTGGCTGAGGTTTTGCGCGATAACAGTGCTCAGACATTGATGCCATCGGTGGTGGAAAAAGAGAACCTGGAAACTGCCAATGGCCGTATGTGGTCAGCAGAATCATTGACCAATAGCTTTATTGGGCCACCTTTAGGTTCACTTCTTATTGGTATTGCAATCTTTATTCCGTTTTTCTTTGATGCCGTTTCCTTCTTTTTTGCAGTGGCACTTATTGCCTCATTAAAGGGAACTTTTAAGCCCGTAGCAGATGAAAAGGGCCGAGAGAAGATTAATTTCAAAGCAGAGATTAAAGAGGGATATGCCTGGCTGTGGGCGCATCCATTGCTTCGCCCTATGGCAATTATCTTGGGAACGATGAATGGTCTGGCAACGATGGTTGGTGCAACATATATCTTGTTTGCACAAGAAGTATTGCAGACTTCTGTTTTCACTTTTGCAGTTTTAGGAACTGCCGGTGCAGTGGGCGGAACTATTGGGGGATTACTTGCACCTAAAGTCTCTGCAAAGTTAGGTAGTGGTCGATCCCTTGCCATGGTCCTTGCTGCAGCGCCCATTGGTTCATTAATCATCGCTTTAACAACAACCTGGCAAGTGGTGTGGGTTGTTGTGCTTTTTGAAACCTTCTTTGCAATTTTGTGGAACACCATCACTGTTTCACTTCGCCAAAGCATTATTCCTACGCATTTATTAGGCCGTGTTAATAGTGTCTATCGATTCTTTGCTTGGGGATCTATTCCCATTGGAATGTTTCTTGGGGGAGGCTTAGTGAGTGCATTAACTCTTGTGCTCTCTCGCGAAAACGCTTTGCGCGCCCCCTACTTATTTGGCGTAGTTCTGGGTCTGCTCTTGTGGGCCTTGGCAGCCCCACGGTTGACTACCGCCAAAATCGAGGCGGCTCGAAACGTAGGGTAAAAATCACCCCCTGGCCAGATCCCTAGACCTCTTTTATTACGAACATCGTTACAAATCCCACGCTCAGGCATGGCTTTGCCCTGTTGCGTTAATACGCTCAATTCGGGCAGACTCTGACCACCAAAAGCGCCTATGGGGCAGGTCGACTCTCCACAGACGCTTTTCTTTATCCCTCAAGGAGGATCTATGAAGTTCACACGTAGCGCAAAGTTTGCGCTTGCAGCTGCAGCATCAGTGGCGTTGGCAGTTTCACTGCTTACACCAGCACAAGCTGCAACTCGTTCAACAGTTATCTTGCATGAAACTAACCCAATTACAGGTTTGAACTGCAGCCTTTCAGCTACAAACTCAACAACTTGTTCTGCGGTTTCATACCTACAAGGTGCTGGCTTTAACTATTACAACGACAAGAAAGTACTTGTAAAGAACACTGTTTTTGGTTCATACAAGATCGTAAAGAACTCAGCAACAGATTTCCGCACATCATGGACTGTTAACCCAGGCCGTGTGTGGTCAGATGGAACTCCAATTACTGGAGAAGATCTTCTTCTCTCACACGTCTTGAGCAGCGATGCTTATTCAAAGGCGGCAGGTTTGGGAGATCCAACAGATAAGAAGACTCCTCCAGCATTCAATGGTCTTGGATACTCAGGCGTATACGGCACCAACATTGTTGGAGAGCCAGTTCTTTCTGCAGACAAGATGACTGTCACTCTTCAGTTCAAGAAGAAGATTGCTAACTGGGATCTTTACGGTCCAGGACCAGCCGCAGTCCACGCACTTGTGTTGATGGCTGAAGGCAAGGACAAGCTTGGAACTGTTGCTGAGAATGAAGCAGCACGCGATCGCTTCGTTAAGGCATTCAAGGACAAGGACACAGCACTACTTAAGAAGATGGGTGATATCTGGTCTAAGGATTACACCATCACAACTGTTAACGACAAGACAAACCCTCTACTTCTAGTAGGTAACGGTGGATTCCAGATTGATAGCGCAGTTGCAAAGACATCTGTAACACTTAAGAAGAACCCTAAGTACAACTCAGGACCAGCTTTGAGCGGTTCAGTAGATACAGTTGTATTCAAGTTCATCGGTGATGGAACAGCTGCTGCACAGGCACTTGCTAACGGAGAGCTAGATATTTACTCAGGTCAGGCAACTGCTGACGGTGTAGCAAAGCTCAAGGCAATCAAGAACGTAAACGTAGTTGGTAAGGACGAAGTTGCTTACGAGCACTGGGATCTTCACTACGACACAGTCCCAGATGAGGCTCCATACACAGGTTTGTTCTCTGTGAAGGATGGCGCTAAGTCAAAGGCTCTACGTCAGGCGTTCTTGATGGCACTACCACGCGAGGAAATAATGGAGAAGTTGATTGCACCTATCAACGGTGTGTCAAAGCCAATTCAGTCAACATGGCTTGCTCCAGGTTCAGCTGCATACGACAAGCTCGTCGCTGCTAACGGTTCTTCCTTCTACACACGCGGAACTCAAGAATCTCGTAACAAGACTGCACTTGCATTGGTTCAGAAGTACTATCCAAATGCGTTGAAGAGCCCACTCAAGGTTCGCGTTCTTGTTCCAGGTAACAACCCACGCCGTGCTTCTCAATTTGCACTTGCAAAGGCAAACATGGCAAAGGTTGGTTTTGATCTAGTTGGTGACGTTCGTACTGACTGGCCATCAAAGCTTGGTAACTCAGATTACGATGCTTACTTCTTCGCATGGGTTGCATCATCTGTAACTCAGCGTCAGTCAGCTGAAATCTTTGACACTAATGGTGGAAACAACATCCTTGGTTACAGCAACAAGGCTGTCGATGCAATCATCGCAACACTTGATGCTCCAATGTCAGAGTCACTTCTACTAGCTAAGTACATTCAGATCGAGCGTCTAACTAACGCTGATGCAATCACAATTGGTGTGTTCATTCACCCAGGCGTTGTTGCTATCAACAAGGATCTAAAGAATGTAAAGCCAGGCCCACTATCTCCAACAATGGTTTGGAACTACTGGGAGTGGACATACTAAGGATTAAACTCCTTAGTTAGCTTTACCTATTTACGTCCATTGGGCGCTCGGAGATCACTCTCCGAGCGTCCTTTGGCTGTATAGTCAGGCAATAATTTGATGGTTAGTTACTTTTGAGGGGAATACACGAACTATGGTGGCCTTTGTTCTAAGACGGCTCGGCGTCCTAGGTGTCATTCTCTTTGGCTCAAGTTTTATTTTGTATAACATTGCCGCAATTTCAGGTGATCCAACGGCCGATCTGCGACTTAGCACCGATCCAAACCGTGATTTTCTTATCGCCGCGCTAACTCGCGAACTTCAACTAGATGTTCCACCGCCACTGCGATATTTCATATGGCTCAAAGGTGTTTTGGGTGTTTTTGTTGGAAATCCTAATTTTGGTATGGGTAGAGATGGATCAGCAGTTGTTGACTCTCTAGCTCTAGCTATCCCAGTTACTTTGCGACTTGTAGCAGCAGCCACATTACTTGCCGCGGTGCTTGGAATCATGATTGGCATCGTTACAGCCCTTCGCCAGTACAGTCGCTTTGACTACTCAATGACATTTATCGCTTTCCTTCTTTTCTCTCTTCCAGTTTTTTGGGTTGCAGTTCTCTTGAAGGAGTACCTAGCAATCTCATTTAATAATTTCTTACGAGAACCTCAGATTCCCCTTGGTTGGATTATTGGTATAGGACTTGTCAGCGGATTATTTTGGGCCTCGATTGTCGGTAGATCTCGCAAAACCTTTTGGGTTACATACGCATCAGCCTTTGCTATTTCAAGCAGTTTGGTTGCAATCTTTGGAGCAACAGGATGGTTGCTCAACCCTTCACTTGGACCAATAGTAATTTTGGCACTTTCAATTGGAATTGCATTTGGTGTTACACAACTTTCAGTGGGTCTGATTAATAAGGCTGCGCTGCGAGCTTCGCTCACTATGGCCGGACTCTCAGTTGTTGCTTTTTATCCAGCTAACTGGGTTTTCGATAACTATCCAGGTGCACTCGGCATCTTCCTGATGGTGTGTGTATTAATTACAACAGCGGTCTTTGTTGGCCTGGCGTTTTCTAAAGTTGATCGAGCTCCAATTGTTCGAACTTCAATCATTACTGCAGTTCTATCAGCTAGCTTGGTGCTAGTAGATAAGTTTATGCAGACCTGGAAGCCATACATGGAAACAGATGCCATTAACTATCGTCCTGTTCCAACTGTGGGACAGCGAAATGACTTGCTAGATACTACTGATTACTGGATTTCAAGCTTAGATGTTGTTACGCACCTATTTTTGCCAACGCTTGCACTTACTCTGATTGGCTTTGCTGGCTACATCAGATTTGCTCGTGGAACGCTGCTAGAAGTGCTTAATCAGGATTACATCCGCACTGCCCGTGCTAAGGGCCTAACAGAGCGCACTGTGATTATGCGCCATGCTTTCCGCAACACAATGATTCCTATGGCAACGATCTTGGTGGCTGACTTTGCCGGCGTAATTGGCGGAGCATTTATTACTGAGAGCGTATTTGCCTGGTCTGGAATGGGAACCCTTGCCCTGCAAGGAATTCGCGGTCAAGATCTCAACCTACTGATGGGCGTTTTCTTCATTACGGCAACTATGGCAGTTCTAGCTAACTTCGTTGCAGATTTGTTGTACTCAGCCTTAGATCCACGTATTCGAGTAGGAAGTGGTGCGTAATGATGGCGCGTAAATCAAAGGCCAGCGTTGAGTCAACTGAAGTTCTTTCTGGTGAAAATGCAATTCAAAACAAAGAGATTGAAGGCTTAAGCCAAGGACAAATTGTTCGCAAGCGCTTTTTCCGCCACCGTGCCGCAGTTATCTCTCTCTTTACCATTATTACAATTGTTGTGATGGCATTTACTGCCTTGGACTTTAGATTATTTGGTATCTGGCGCGTTCCTGGTTGGTGGAAGTGGACTCCTGAGGATCTGCCAGAGCTTCGCTTTGGTGATTGTCCAAATGACACTGTTGGTTGCCCAACAATGTCACTGCTTCCAAAGTTTTTAGGTGGACAGGGAATTGGACTCGGAACACACCCATTTGGTCAAGATGACATTGGACGCGATTTCTTTGCACTCGTCATGAAGGGCACACAACGCTCACTCTCGGTAATGTTTATTATCGGTGGCATGGCTGCAACCCTTGGAATTATTGTTGGATCAATCTCTGGTTTCTACCGCGGCCGCATCGATGCGATTTTGATGCGCTTTGTGGACTTCATGATCACAATCCCAGTAATCATCATCGGCTCTGTTATCGGCTACCGTTTTGGAAACCTGGGAGCAACATTCCTTGCTTTCTTACTTGGTTTATTTGCTTGGACCGGTCTTTCACGTCTGGTGCGCGGAGAGTTTCTTTCACTGCGTGAGCGAGAGTTTGTTGATGCCGCCCGTGTTGCAGGAGCGACAAATAAGCGCATTATCTTTAAGCACATTTTGCCTAATGCAATCGGCGTCATTATCGTTTCTGTGACACTATTGCTATCAGGTGCAATTTTGCTTGAAACTGCCCTGAGTTATATTGGTTTTGGTGTGGTTCCACCAGATGTTTCATTGGGACTTCTCATTAGCCAGTATCAGGACTCTTTCACAACACGTCCATGGCTGTTCTGGTATCCAGGTCTATTCATCATCTCTATCGCCTTAAGTATTAACTTTATTGGCGATGGTTTGCGCGATGCCTTTGATCCACGTCAGCGCCGTCGTATCTCTAAAAAAGAGCGCCAGGATTCAGCAACAGCTAGAAAGTTGGCACAGGCCAATGATTAATTTCCTAGAAAAAGGAAGCTGCTGCGCCGATAAGAATCAGAGCCGCGAAGATATACAGAGCGGTGTTATCGCTAATGACTTCAAACTCAATAGCTCCAGTACCAGTGAACTTCTTTCTTCGAACGTTGGCCATGTAGGCACAAACACCCGAGTCACTTTGAAGCGAGTCACCCACACGTCTAGGACTGTCGGCTCCGGGAAGAAGGTCAGTCTTGTTCATTCTTCTACTGTGTCGACCACTCGGAGCTGGAGCAGCCCAGGCGTAGTAAGTCCGATCCTTAATCTGGATGGACATGCTGTACTTGGTCTCGATCTCCTCAACCAGATCCCACGTAGCGGTGATCTCTTTGGTTGGGTTAACAATCTTGATACCTTCATCAAAGAGCAGAACATAGGGCTTGAGGAAGAGCAGATAAGAACCGAATGCACCTGCGCCACAGATACCAATCGTTACCAGGATATCTCCGCCGTAGAAGAAGCTTTGAATTATAAATCCGAGAAAGAAAACGATAAGAACCCAGCCGCTAGCAATGGCGCTACCGGGTCTGAACTTTTCGACGTTAGTCATTGCGCAAGTTTCTCACAGATGGGGTCAACCAAATGAGTAAGCCAGTCTTAGAGATCAAGGATTTTAATGTTGATTTCTGGGTAGATGGAGTTTGGTACCCAGCTGTTATCGGTATGAATCTCTCACTTGAGCCAGGAAAAGTTACTGCCATTGTGGGTGAATCAGGTTCTGGTAAATCAACGACAGCCCTTGGTTTGATGTCACTTCTGGCTTCAAATGCCCGTATGACTGGATCTGTAAAAGTTAAAGATCAAGAGATGCTCAATGCCAAAGCCGTGACTCTTCGCAGATTCCGCGGCAAGGAAGTTGCCTACATTTTCCAAGAGCCAATGACTGCTCTGAACCCTATCTACACCATTGGTTTCCAGATCATGGAAACACTTCGCAATCACTTTGATATGGGTCCAAAAGAGGCTCATGCTCGCGCCGTTGAATTAATCACCATGGTGGATATTCCAGATCCAGAGAAATCAATTGATAAATATCCTCACCAACTCTCTGGTGGTCAGCGCCAACGCGCAATGATCGCTCAAGCACTTGCTTGTGATCCAGGCTTACTTGTTGCTGATGAGCCAACAACGGCGCTGGATGTAACAGTTCAAGCTGAAATCCTTGATTTAATGCGTGGCCTTAAAGACAAGCTCAACTCTGCCATTCTTCTGATCACTCACGACATGGGTGTTGTCGCCGATATGGCAGATCACATCCTTGTTATGAAGGATGGAATCACTGTTGAATCAGGAACTGCTGAGCAGATCTTTAATAAGCCAACCCATCCTTACACTCAGCAACTTCTGGGAGCAGTTCCAAAGCTTGGCTCTACAAAAAAGCGTGAACTTCCTTATAAGGAGAGCGCTAAACCAGCACCGGTTTTGAAGTTAGAAAATGTCACCATTGAATACCCAAAGCGTGGTCGCATCCCAGCATTTGTGGCCGTTAAGAACTTTAGCCTTGAGATCTATCCAGGTGAGATTGTCGGCCTTGTTGGTGAATCAGGTTCAGGAAAGACAACTGTGGGCCGCGCATCCATTGGTTTGCTTCCTATTAAGGAAGGCTCACTAGAAATTGTTGGCAAAGACATTAGCCATGCAACTCAAAAGGAGCTTTTCGCAATTCGCCGCCATACTGGAATTGTTTTCCAAGATCCTGCCTCTTCACTTAACCCACGTTTGCCTATCGGTGAATCAATTGGCGAGCCAATTTTCTTAGCGGGATTAGCAAAGGGTGCTGATTTAGCGCACAAGGTTGAAGAGCTACTTGATCAGGTAGAACTGCCACGCAGCTATCGCAACCGTTACCCCCACGAGCTCTCAGGTGGTCAACGCCAGCGCGTTGGTATTGCCCGTGCTCTAGCTCTGACTCCAGATCTACTCATTGCAGATGAGCCAACATCAGCACTCGATGTTTCTGTGCAAGCAAGATTCCTTGACCTGCTGCAGGAACTGCAGGGCAAGTTGAACTTTGCTTGTTTGTTCATCAGCCATGACTTAGCTGTCGTTGACATCTTGTCCCACCGCATTGCCGTGATGCAAGATGGATTGCTAGTTGAAGTTGGCGATCGTGATCAGATTTTGAAGAACCCTAAAAATGATTACACCCGCCGCTTGATTTCAGCTGTGCCAGTTCCAGATCCAAAGGAACAACGCATTCGTCGTGAGGCTCGTTTAGCTGCTAAGAAGTAGATCCTTATGGATCTAGAGCTTCTGGTTTATTCACTCGACCTAGTCTCCACCTTTGCTTTTGCATTAGTAGGTGCTCGAGTGGCTGCCAATAAAGGCCTGGATTACGGCGGCATACTTCTGATTGCAGCCATTGCAGCCATCTCTGGTGGAACTTTGCGCAATATTTTTATAGGACAGCGCCCGCCTTGGATTCAATACCCCTGGCTATTTCTACCCATCATTGCAGCGGTTGTAATCACGATTGCAATTGGAAAGAAACAAGAAGTGGGCCGCTTTGCACTTTCCCTGGACACATTAGGTCTTGCTGTTGCAACGGTTTCTAGTGCCCAGTTTGCACTCACCAATGAGGCACCAGTATTAGCAGCCCTTGTCCTGGCCATTGTTGGCGCAGTATCTGGGGGATTGTTTCGAGATATTTTGTGTCAAGTCCAGCCTGTTCTGCTGCACCGCGAAACAGTGGGCACGAGCGCTTTTGCCGGGGCGATTTTCTATATCGCTATGAGTTCACTTGGTATCAATGAAGGCGTTACTGCCTTGGTAGCAGGCCTTGCTGTTGTGGGTGTTCGTGAGATTTCAATCAAGTTCAATTGGAACCTGCCTAAAGTCATCTCTCGCTAGAGCTAATCTCTGGCCTGGCCACTGCGGTGTTTATAGCGGCCTAAGAAATCAGCTTTCATATCGGCAAAATTGCCATCTAGTAAGGCCTGTCGCATCTGATCAACTAGGCGCACGATAAAGCGCTCGTTATGGATTGTGGCAAGGGTTGAAGCGATGATTTCTTTACCGCGGAATACATGGTGCATATAAGCCCGTGTGTAGTGCGTACACGTGTAACAGTCACATTCATCGTCAATGGCCGTGAAATCGCGTTTAAAGGCGCTATTAGATAGGTTAAAACGCCCTTCCATCGTGTACACAGCACTGGTTCGTGCAATTCTGGAGGCTAATACGCAATCAAATGTATCTATGCCGTTTTCAACCCCCACAAAGAGATCTTCAGGAGCGCCAATGCCCAGCAGATGCTTAGGTTTATTTTCAGGTAGCACCTGATTAACCCAGGAAACGATTGTTCCGAGTGAATCTTTATCTAGCGCCCCACCAATACCAAAGCCATCAAAGGATTGCCCAGATGAAACAAGCCCACCTAAATCGGCCGCAGCTTTCTTTCGCAGATCTTCATATTGAGCCCCTTGGATAACCCCAAAAAGGGCTTGGTAGGGCTTAGTAGATCGCGCCTCTGTTAGCCGCTTGTGTTCATCTAAACAGCGCACGGCCCAGGCCAGAGTTCTATCCATCGCTAACTCTTGATAGCCGCGGGTGTTATGCAAGGTCGTGCACTCATCAAAGGCAAAGATGATGTCGGCCCCAATTTCATGTTGGACCTGCATTGAAACCTCAGGGGTGAAGCGATGCATCGAGCCATCAATGTGGGATTTAAAAGTCACACCCTCATCATCGACATGGGCCAGGCGTTCTTTGTTATCTGCAATCACATCATCTCGGCGAAATGTTTGGGCATCCATCGCCAATACTTTTTTAAATCCCACACCCAGAGAGAGAACTTGAAAGCCGCCAGAGTCAGTAATAGTTGGACCAGGCCAGTTCATAAATTGGGCAAGGCCCCCGGCCTCATCTAAGACATCAGAGCCGGGTTGCAGATAGAGGTGGTAGGCATTTGCAAGGAGAGCTTGTGCCCCAAGATCTGCCATGGCCTCTGGCAGAACAGATTTAACGGTGGCCTTAGTTCCCACTGGAATAAAAGCTGGAGTTTGGATTTCGCCATGGGGAGTCGTGATAGTTCCAACGCGAGCCAGTGAGCCTTCTTGGCTAGATTTAATTTCAAAGGAGAAACCCGTACTCACTGGCTCACCTTTCTAGAAATTAAAAGTAGTTGAAGCTTCAACTGTTAGCGTAGACTGATAACTATGGCAGGCCAAAACGCTACCGCACCCCAGTGGCTCAACGATGCCGAAATGAAGGCCTGGCGCCGTTACATCATCGCCAGTCGTCGCTTACTTGAGGCCCTGGATAGTGATTTAGATAGCCATGATTTATCAATGCCAGACTATGAAATTTTGGCCCTCCTCAGTGATGCCCCTGATCGCAAAATGCGAATGAGCGAACTCGCAGACATTGCCTTGCTATCGCGCTCGCGTTTATCCCATCGAATGAAAGTGATGGAAAAGGCGGGCTGGGTAAAGCGCGAGGCATGCCCATCAGATAAACGTGGCTACTTTGCAGTGATGACAGCTAAAGGCTGGAAAGTAATTGTGGCCGCGGCCCCAGATCATGTGGAGAGTGTGCGCGCCAGATTTGTTGATCATTTATCAAAGGCTGATCAAGAAGTAATAGCAACGATATTTGCTCGGGTGGAAGAGTCACTTCGCAACGATGGAAGTAACGACTAAATAAAACTGCATAAAAAACCCCGCCACATAAAGTGGCGGGTTTTTTTAATTGCTAATTACTTAGCAGCTGCCTTCTTGCGACGGCGCTTCTTTGGAGCAGCTGAAGCAGCTGCTGCCTTCTTCTTACGACGCTTTGGAGCAGCCTTCTTAGCTGCTGCCTTCTTACGACGCTTTGGAGCAGCCTTCTTAGCTGCTGCCTTCTTGCGGCGCTTCTTTGGAGCAGCCTTCTTAGCTGCTGCCTTCTTACGACGCTTTGGAGCAGCCTTCTTAGCTGCTGCCTTCTTACGACGCTTTGGAGCAGCCTTCTTTGCTGCTGCCTTCTTGCGGCGCTTCTTTGGTGCTGCTACTGCAGCAGCCTTCTTACGGCGCTTCTTTGGAGCTGCTGGAGCAGCTGCCTTCTTACGGCGCTTCTTTGGTGCTGCTTTCTTTGCTGCGGCCACGTACTTCTCCTATCGGAATGGTTCGGATCCGTCACCCAAACCTTTTCGTGGATAAGCGTGACATCATTTAGGTAAAAATGCCAACATTTTGTGACATTTATTTAGGTGCGTGTCGCAATTTCTTTTTATTTATTTTTTATGCATTTACGGAAAATTTCACTAAATAATTAATTCGAAATCAAAAATAATCGAAAAATTATTAAAAATCCGCTAATTTTCCCAAAATTCCGATATCTCTTCCCCGCCTTGAGGGTTTGAGCGTGATTTCTCACTTTCAGCGGCCTTTTCGAGGGCATTTTTGTCGGTTTTTATGTCGAATTTTCGCAAAATTGGAAAAAAACCGGCCAGTAGGACTACGGAATTGATGCAGATTATTCCGCGAGATCTATCGCATGTTTTGCCAGGGTAGTGAGATTAGTTGAAAGTATGTTCGGCTGCTGGAAATTGACCAGCTTTAACATCGGCGGCAAATTCACCAGCCGCAGCCAACATCTCAGCTCGCATATTTCTATATGCCTTAGCCAACTTAGGTGGATTCTTTGTAATACCCATCATGTCTGTCCAGACCAAAACCTGGGCATCACAATCAACACCAGCGCCAATCCCAATCGTTGGGATCTTTAAGGCGGCAGTAATTTTTGCCGCTAACTCAGCTGGGACTAACTCCAAGACGATGGCAAATACCCCAGCTTTTTCAAGGGCTAGGGCGGCTTGCACAATGGCATCGCCATCGGTGCGACCTTGGACTTTATAGCCACTTAATAAGTGGACTGCTTGGGGCGTTAAACCAACATGTCCCATCACTGGAATTCCAGAGGCCACGAGTTTTTCAACTGTTGCAATATGTGGGCCTTCGATTTTCACACCCATAGCCCCGGCCTCTTTGAAAAAGCGAGTAGATGTTGCAAGTGCTTGTTCGGGTGAGGACTCATAAGAACCAAAAGGAAGATCGGCAATAACAAGGGCCTGCTTTGATGAGCGGACAACTGCGCGGGTCAATGGAATGAGCTCATCAACAGTGACAGGGATGGTGTTGCTCTCTCCTAGAAAATTATTTCCGGCGCTATCGCCAACGAGCAGGACAGGGATGCCGGCCTCATCAAAAATCTCTGCAGTCATCTGCTCATAAGAAGTGAGCATCGCCCATTTTTCACCGCGGACCTTAGCCGCTAGAAGATCGGCAATCGTTACGCGTCGGTGCAGCGCACCGCCATAAAGGCTTTCCATTGATGTTCCTCTCCTCGAGGCTGCATGAGGCAGTCCCCGGGTACAGGCATAAGGGTACCCCCGTTACACTTGAAAAATGAAGTTGTCTGTAGCCCTTGCTCAGATCAATCCGACTGTGGGAGATCTGAACGGCAACAGCGCCCTGATTATGAACAGCGTTGCCGAAGCAAAAAAGGCCGGTGCGCACATCATTGTTTTTCCAGAGATGATTGTTACTGGCTATCCCGTTGAAGATTTAGCTCTGCGCCCATCCTTTCAAGATGCCAGCATCGCGGCCGTTGAAAAAATAGCGAGCCAAATATCAGGTGACATCGTGGCAGTGGTTGGCTACTTGGACCGTGGTCCACAAAATGCTGTGGCACTCATTCATGAGGGAAAAATCAAAGCCCGCTATGTGAAAAGACATCTACCTAACTATGGTGTTTTTGATGAGTTTAGAAACTTCACTCCTGGCACCAGTGATTTAGTTGTTCGTATTCATGGCGTCGATGTTGCCGTTGCAATCTGTGAAGATATTTGGCACTCCATGGCCAGCATCGCCTCTCGCACACCAGGCCTAGTCGTTGTCCCTAATGGCTCACCTTTTGAGCGAAATAAAGATGATGTGCGATTAGCCCTTGTTCAAAAGAGAGCCCGCGAAATCAAAGCCCCACTTGCCTATGTCAATATGACAGGTGGCCAGGATGATTTAGTTTTTGATGGCGACACCATCGTTGTTGATAAAGATGGCCAGCTCCTTGCCAGAGCTCCACAATTTGATGACACGTTGGTAGTTGTTGAAATCGATTGCCAAAAGGAAAGTTCAACGCCTGATGTGGTTATTTCAACTGATGATGCAAAGGCGGCATCTGGCGCTTCTGTAATTGCACCGCGCCTGAGTGATGAAGCTGAAATGTGGCAGGGCCTAGTAATCGGCCTTCGTGACTACATCACCAAGAATGGCTTTAAATCAGTTGTTGTTGGCTTATCAGGTGGAATTGATTCTGCGCTAGTTGCTGCGATTGCAATTGATGCGCTAGGTGCAAAACGAGTCAACGGTGTTGCCATGCCAAGTAAGTATTCATCCGATCACTCTGTTGAAGATGCGCAAGGCTTGGCAGATGCCACAGGTATTCACTTCAGGATTACTCCCATCGGCCCCATGGTTGATGCCTATATGGCCAACGTGGTCCTTAAGGGATTGGCTGAGGAAAATCTGCAGGCCCGCGTGCGCGGCACAACTCTTATGGGTATTTCAAATCAAGAGGGCCACATTGTTTTAGCCACTGGCAATAAGAGTGAGTTAGCAGTGGGTTACTCCACTCTCTATGGCGATGCCGTGGGTGGCTTTGCGCCGATTAAAGATATTTATAAAACCGATGTCTGGGCGCTGGCAACATGGCGAAATGCGCAGGCAGTTGCTGCAGGTCACACTCCTCCTATTCCAGAGCGCTCCATTACTAAAGAGCCAAGCGCAGAACTTCGCCCAGATCAAAAGGATTCAGATTCACTTCCTGACTATCAGTTGCTGGATTCAGTGCTGCGCTTATACGTTGATGAAGATCATGGCTTTGAAGCGCTGCTCAAAGATGGCTTTGATGAAGAGCTGATTCGGCGAGTTATTTCATTAGTGGATAAAGCTGAATATAAGCGCCGCCAATATCCACCTGGAACTAAAGTTTCAGGCCGTGCCTTTGGTAAAGATCGTCGTTTGCCAATGACATCACGCTGGAATGAGAAGTAGTTTTTGCAAGTTACTTGCAACTCGCACTATTAATCTTTCTCAGTAGAATTGACCTATGAAATCAATCATCAACTGGTTATTTACGCGAAATCGCGTGGTTGATTTCTGCCTCTCTACATCCTGCAGCTGCTGATTTTTAGCCCGCTTTACCTGCAGTTTTAACCATTTTATTAAATTTACCTAGGGAGAATTATGAAGATTTATAACAGCATCACAGAGATTTTTGGAAACACACCATTACTTCGTATCAACAAGATCACAGATGGCGCGGCAGGAAATGTTTATGCCAAGTTGGAGTTCTATAACCCAACATCCTCTGTTAAAGATCGCCTGGGTGTGGCAATGATTGATGCAGCCGAGGCAAGTGGCGAGTTAAAGCCTGGCGGAACAATTGTTGAGGCAACATCTGGAAACACAGGAATTGCCGTGGCAATGGTTGCTGCTGCTCGTGGTTATAAGGCAATCATGACAATGCCTGAATCTGTTTCAAAAGAGCGTCGCAAGCTCATTCGTGCATACGGGGCAGAGTTAGTTCTCACACCGGCTGCAGAAGGTATGAAAGGCGCAGTTGCTGCAGCAGAAAAGCTTGCAGAATCTGGTGCTGTGTTAGTTCGCCAATTTGAAAACGAAGCAGGACCAGAGATTCACTACAAAACAACGGGTGCTGAGATTTGGCGCGACCTTGATGGAAAAGTCGACGCCTTTGTTTCAGGAATTGGTACGGGCGGAACAATTACTGGCACAGGCCGTTACTTAAAAGAGAAAAACCCTGCAATCAAAGTCTTTGGTGTTGAGCCAGCTGCATCTCCAATTTTAAATGGCGGAGAGCCAGGACCTCACCCCATTCAGGGAATTGGAGCTAACTTCATTCCTAATGTTTTGGATCGATCTGTCTATGACGAAGTCTTAGATGCAACTGCAGCCGATGCAATTAAATATGCACGCCGAGCAGGAGCAGAAGAGGGATTCCTTGCTGGTATTTCATCAGGTGCAACGCTGTGGGCTGCATCAGAGATTGCAAAGCGCCCAGAGTTTGCAGGCAAGAACATCGTTGTTATCTGTGCTTCAAATGGTGAGCGTTATCTATCAACAGTGCTGTATGAGGACTTGGTTGATTAATTCATGCCAATCCTAAGCCGCATCATTGAAGACCTTGATAACGCACTCAGCCATGATCCGGCTGCGCGTAATCGTTTAGAGGTCGCTTTGGCATACCCAGGTGTGCACGCGATTTGGGGACATCGAATTTCACATTTCCTTTGGAAGAGAAAGTTGAAACTTCTTGCACGCATTCACTCAAATGCTGTGCGCTTCACGACAGGAATTGAGATTCATCCTGCAGCAGTTATTGGGCGCCGCTTCTTTATCGATCACGGTATGGGTGTTGTTATTGGTGCAACATCAATCATCGGTGATGATGTGATGCTCTATCACGATGTAACACTTGGAGCTCGCGGTATCGAAAAGGGTAACCGCCACCCAAAGATTGAAAACAATGTAATTATTGGCGCTGGTGCGCGCGTACTTGGAAATGTGACCATAGGCGAGGGATCGCGTATCAGTGCCAACGCTGTAATTACCAAGGATTTAGCCCCACGAACCATGCTCGATCAAGCTGATTTCTTTGTCATTTAAGGGCAGTTAACACAGCCGTAATCTTCATTTGTAAGAATGCCGACCATGAGTACCGAAATCAGCAAGCAAGAAGAGTTTGTTCTTCGCACCCTGGAAGAGCGCAATATTCGTTTTGTGCGTTTGTGGTTTACAGATGTTTTGGGCTTCCTTAAATCTGTAGCAATTGCGCCAGCTGAGTTAGAGAATGCTTTTGCCGAAGGTATTGGCTTTGATGGTTCTGCAATTGAAGGCTTTGCACGCGTAACTGAGTCAGATATGTTGGCAAAACCAGATCCTGCAACTTTTTCTATTCTGCCATGGCGCACTGAAGCTCCAGGTGCTGCTCGTATGTTCTGTGACATCGTGATGCCAGATGGCACACCATCGCCTGCAGATCCACGCAATGTTTTACGTCGCACCTTAGAAAAAGCAGCAACGATGGGTTACACCTGTTACACCCACCCAGAAATCGAATTTTTCCTATTTAAAGACAAACCAGAAGCTGGCAAAGCACCTGTGCCAGTTGATCAAGGTGGATATTTTGATCACACACCTGCAGTTGTAGGCCATGACTTCCGCCGCCAAGCAATTACGTTGCTAGAGGCAATGGGAATCTCAGTTGAGTTCTCACACCATGAAGGTGCTCCAGGACAACAGGAGATTGATCTGCGATATGCAGATGCGCTCAGTACTGCCGATAACATCATGACTTTTCGTCATGTGATTAAAGAAGTCGCCATGGATCAAGGTTTCCACGCCTCATTTATGCCAAAGCCTTTTACCGATCATCCAGGTAGTGGAATGCACACTCACGTTTCACTCTTTAAAGGTGAAGAAAACGCTTTCTATGATTCGAGTGCAGAGTTAAATCTTTCTGCGGTAGGGCGCTCATTTATTGCAGGTCTTCTCAAGCACGCACCAGAGATCACTGCAATTACTAATCAATGGGTGAACTCCTATAAGCGCTTACATGGCGGGGGAGAAGCACCAGCATTTGTTAATTGGGGTCCAAGTGATCGCGGTGCATTAGTGCGCGTTCCTATGTATAAGCCAAAGAAAGAAAACTCAACACGTATTGAATTTAGATCACCAGATACTGCATGTAATCCATATCTTGCATATGCCGTGATGTTGGCAGCGGGCTTAAAAGGCGTTGAAGAAGGCTATGTATTAAAGGATTCAAGGGATCCAATTTCTCTGCCGTCTGATCTCAATGAAGCTATTGAAGAGATGGAAAAGAGTGAACTAGTCCGTCAAACTTTGGGTGAGCATGTATTTGAATATGTATTGCGCAATAAGCGCGCTGAATGGCACGACTATCGCCGCCAGGTCAGCGCATATGAACTAGATCGTTATTTGCCAGTTCTTTAATTTAAAGAAGCCCGGTGTTCCTCGTCGTGATCGAGAATTATTTGGAGCATAGATTCGATGGTAATCGTGCCAAATGTTTTGTGCTGCGCTGCGGCCCTTCGTTCATTTTCTGAAAGCCCCACTAGATAGTTCTGCATAGAATTTCGACTCACTAGTAAATTCGTTTTCGCAGTATCGAGTGAAATTGCTTCATATTTCTTCTCGGTTTCTGCAGCATCTGGTTCCCACCATGAAAGTTGAGGAATTCGCGCCTTGTTATTCATGGCAATTCGCATCAATTCAAAACGTGGCATCCAAACTTCATTATCGACATCTAAAACATGGCCCAGTATGATTACCGGCCCCCACCCCTGGCCATCCCAATTGCAATTTTGTGCGCTTTCACAAATGGCGTGCGCCGATTGAATTAAAGCCTCAACTTGGTTTTCAAAGGTTGGCACAAGTCAGAGTTTAAGCCACGGCTTGCTCAATAAATAGGTTAAGCGTTACCCTTGAGCCATGAACACACGCAGTCTCCTCCTTAGCTGCCGTGGCGGGGTCAAATAACCGAACCCCTCGCTGCGGGGTTTGTCGTCTCGGTAAAAAGACAAATTCCGCACACTAATAAGGAGCAAAAGAAATGAATTTTCCCAAGCAAGTACCTTCATCGATGCCAGTGCATCGCTATGAACCATTCCATCCAATAGATCTTGTCGATCGGACCTGGCCTAATAAGAAGATAACTAAAGCCCCACAGTGGTGTTCTGTGGATCTACGAGATGGTAATCAAGCACTTATCGATCCCATGGATACACCTCGCAAATTAGCGATGTTCAAACTCCTTGTTGCCATGGGTTACAAAGAGATTGAAGTGGGTTTTCCAAGTGCTAGTCAGACCGATTTTGATTTTGTTCGAAAGATTATTGAAGAGAAGTTGATTCCTGATGATGTAGTTATTCAGGTTCTGACTCAAGCACGTGAAGCGTTAATTGTTCGCACCTTTGAATCTATCAAGGGTTCCAAGCAGGCAATAGTTCACCTCTATAACTCCACATCAACTTTGCAGCGCCGAGTTGTCTTTGGTCTTGATAAAGATGGCATCAAGAAGATTGCAACTGATGCTGCCAAGATCTGTTTAGATCTAGTTAAAACAGTTCCTGAAACTAAGGTCTCTTTTGAGTACTCACCTGAGTCCTATACAGGCACAGAGTTAGAGTTTGCAGTTGAGGTATGTAATGCCGTCAATGATGTGTGGAAGCCAACCCCACAGTGGAAAACCATCATGAACCTGCCAGCAACCGTTGAAATGGCAACACCAAATGTTTATGCCGACTCCATCGAGTGGATGTGTCGAAACTTAAATAATCGCGAGAGCGTAATTGTCTCCCTTCACCCACACAATGATCGTGGCACGGGAGTTGCTGCAGCAGAGCTTGGCTATCTAGCAGGGGCTGATCGCATCGAAGGAACTTTGTTTGGTAACGGTGAGCGCACAGGAAATGTTTGCCTTGTGACCCTTGGAATTAACCTAGTTACACATGGCATTGATCCACACATTGATTTCTCTAATATCGATGAAGTGCGTCGCACAGTCGAATATGCCAACCAACTACGTGTTCCTGAGCGCCATCCTTATGGCGGAGACCTTGTCTTCACAGCTTTTTCTGGTTCACACCAAGATGCAATTAAAAAAGGCTTTGATCACATGGCAGTTGATGCAAAAGCTGCAGGTAAAGAAGTCCGCGATCACACATGGGCAATTCCTTATTTACCTATTGATCCATTAGATATTGGACGCAGTTATGAGGCTGTTATCCGTGTGAACTCACAGTCAGGTAAGGGCGGAGTTGCTTATCTGATGAAGAACGAGCATCACCTTGATCTGCCACGCAGATTACAGATTGAATTCTCTAAAAATGTTCAGGCTAAGACCGATGCTGAAGGCGGAGAAATTAGTCCAGATGATTTGTGGAATATCTTTGAAGATGAATATCTACCAACAGAAGGTGCACCATGGGGACGTTTTCGTCTTAAGGGCTTAAGCCAGACATCTGTTCTTGGTGAAGATGTTCACTTAAATGTTTCACTCACCGATCGTGGCCAGATGCAGGAACTTATTGGTCAAGGAAATGGACCGATTGCAGCGTTTTGTAATATCTTGCAAAACTACGGAGTCGATGTTCGTGTTCTAGATTATTACGAGCATGCCCTCTCAGCAGGTGGCGATGCATCGGCTGCGGCGTATTTGGAATGTTCTATTGAAGGTGAAACCTTCTGGGGTGTTGGAATCGATCCAAACACCACCACGGCTTCCCTTAAAGCTGTCGTGTCTGCCATAAATCGCGCAATTCGCTAACCAACGCACTACCTTTGCCCGTATGAGTTTGTACCGAGATGAGGCAATTGTCCTGCGCACCCAAAAACTCGGTGAGGCCGATCGCATCATCACTTTGCTCACCAAAGATCATGGGCGCATCCGCGGGGTTGCAAAAGGTGTTCGGCGAACCATGTCTAAGTTCGGTGCACGACTTGAACCTGGCAGCCATGTTGATCTGCAACTCCATGTGGGAAAAACCTTTGACACTATTACTCAAGTTGAAGCGCTGATGAATTATGGAGAAGCGCTCACTCAGGATTATCAGCGCTGGACAGTGGCTTCAGCGATATTAGAAGCCGCTGAGCGCTTTTCACCCAATGAGCATGAACCTGCGCTGCAAGAGTTTCAATTAGTTGTTGGTGGAATGAAAGCGCTGGCTGAAAATAGATATGAGCCGCTACTTATTCTGGATGCGTTCTTACTGAGATCTTTAGCTGTTGCTGGTTATGCACCATCTATGACTATTTGCTCTCGTTGTGAAAAACCTGGACCACATAGATATTTCTCATTAGTTGGGGGAGGGTCAGTGTGTAATGACTGTCGTCCTTCTGCATGTGCAACTCCTGCGATGGAAACTTTGCAGTTGATGGGTGCACTCATTAGCAGTGACTGGGAGAGCGCTACGGCAAGTGAGGGAAAACATCGCCGGGAGGCTAGTGGATTAATCGCAGCTTATTTACAATGGCACCTTGAGCGCGGCTTAAGGAGTTTGCCCATGGTGGAACGAGTATGACAATTCATATTCCTCATCACGTTGCAGTTGTTATGGATGGCAACGGACGCTGGGCAAAGCAACGTGGTTTGCCGCGCACGGCAGGACATGAAGCTGGGGAGGCCGCACTTTTTGATGTGGTTGAAGGTGCAATTGAATTTGGTGTTAAAGAGTTAAGTGCCTATGCATTCTCAACTGAGAACTGGCGCAGATCTCCAGAAGAAGTCCGTTTCTTAATGGGATTTAACCGCGATGTTATTAGGCGCCGGCGGGATCAGATGAATGAGATGGGTGTTCGCATTCGCTGGGTGGGCCGTTCTAAAAGGCTATGGAGCAGTGTTATTAATGAGTTAGAAGAGGCCGAAGAGTTAACTTCCAGGAATAAAACTCTGACATTGAATATGTGCGTGAACTATGGGGGACGGGCAGAGATTGTTGATGCTGCTGCAGAGTTAGCGCGTGATGTGAAGAGGGGCAAACTCAAGGCTGATTCAATTACCGATAAAGTTTTTGCTAAGTATTTAGATTCACCGAAAATGAGTGATGTGGACCTATTTTTGCGCTCATCAGGTGAGCAGCGCACCAGCAATTTCTTACCGTGGCAAAGCGTCTATGCAGAGCTAGTGTTTATGGATGTGTTGTGGCCAGATGTAACACGCAAAACCTTGTGGAAGGCAATCGAGGAGTATTCACAGCGCGATCGTAGGTTTGGTAAGGCTTAAGCAGCAGGGTGATCGACGGGTGTTGGCGCGGTTATGTGTGCTTGGCACATGGCACA
>Ga0208486_1000041_pt1 | contig 39762 bp, 42 predicted proteins | sample LakMenEpi03Aug12_FD_150664 | JGI IMG/M metagenome (GOLD analysis project Ga0208486, IMG submission 150664) | Freshwater microbial communities from Lake Mendota, WI - 03AUG2012 deep hole epilimnion (SPAdes) | ecosystem: Environmental > Aquatic > Freshwater > Lentic | place: Lake Mendota, Madison...
GTGTTAGAAGTTGCCTTTACATATACAGGTTGCACATACAAGAGACCTCCACCGACCGGAAGCGTCAATAGATTTCCAAGCACAACATCAGAACCACCACGACGAAGTAGTGATAATGAGTTTGCAACTTCAGGCTTTGCTTCAAAGTTAGAAGCTACCTGTGAAGGACCCGCAACGTTTGTGTTACGAGGCAACTGCAGAACAGTCATCTTGCCGTAATCAGGACCTGCATCAGAGTTCACAACTGCAAACGCTGAAAGGTTTTCACGACCACCGCGTGGAACAAATGGAGTAGTCAATGAGAATGCAGGCTTCTGTGTTCCTGGCATTTGAAGCGTTAAGTAATAAGGAGGTTGCGCAGATGCGTTAGCTCCAAATGTTGATGGGTCACGAGGTACGCGCCAGAAATCCTGACCACCGTAGAAAGCTTCCGCTGTCTTAACATGGTAAGAACTAAGGATTTCGCGTTGAACACGGAAGAGATCCTCTGGGTAGCGAATGTGTTCTAGAAGCTGGGCAGAGATCTCGCTCTTTGGCTTAATGGTGTTTGGGAAAGCCTTTGCCCATGTCTTTAGAACTGGATCCTTTTCATTCCACTCGTACAAAGTCACAGTACCGTTGTAGGCATCAACTGTGGCCTTAACTGAGTTACGGATGTAATTAACAGTTCGATTTCGCTGAGTACCAATGGTTGCAGAGCCTTGAATATCTGCAATTACATTTGAAAGAACACTCTGGCGTGAATAAGGATAACCAGCACTTGTTGTAAAGCCATCAATGATCCACATAATTTTTCCATCAACTAGAGCTGGGTATGGATCTCCATCAAGGGTCAACCAAGGAGCAACCTTTGCAACACGGTCACGAGGATTACGTTCAAAGAGAATCTTTGAATCCTTATTAATGAGATTTGAAAGAAGAATTCTCTGTTCCTGGTACTTCAAAGCGAAGATAACTTTGTGGAGCAATGAGCCAACTGGGACTCCACCAGAACCCGTGTAGGTGTAGTTACGCTGTCCGTTAGGTGAAGTGTCATCTGGATAATCAAACTCAACTGGCGTATCGGTCTTTACGCCTCCAATGATTGAGTAATTTGGAACGTTCTCACCAAAGTAGACACGAGGTTCAAATTTTCCTAACGCTCCGGTAGGAGGTAGGTTGCCGACTGCAAACTTTGGCTTACCATCTATATCTCGATCATTTCCATATGCTGCAACTAGACCAAAACCATGTGTGTACACAAGGTGATCGTTAATCCAGTTACGTGATGGGTTTCCTTCAATATTCAACTCGCGAACGGCAATAACAACATCGCGCTTTACACCATCTACTGTGTAGCGATCGATATCCAGTGACTCCGGGAAGCTGTAGTACGGACGAATCTGCTGAAGTTGTCTAAAGGTCGCAGATAAAACATTTGGATCCATGAGGCGAATATTGGCAATGGTTGCCGCATCATCTGCAAGCTGTCCAGTATTTGTCGCAACCGTTGCTTGGTAATCACTAATCGCAACATTATCCAAGCCATATGCGCTGCGAGTTGCATCGATATTTCGCTGAATGAATGGTGCTTCCTTAGAAGACTCACTTGGCTTTACTTGGAACTGCTGGATAGCACCTGGGTAAATTCCTGCAATCAAAACTGAAGAAACTACAAGGAGTGCAGTTCCGGCAGCTGGCAGTACCCATGAACGACGAATGATATTTGCGAAAAATAGCAGCGCACACACAACGGCAATTGCGGCCAGAATCGCTTTAGCAGGAAGAGTGGCATTGACATCGGTATATGTAAGACCAGTAATCAACTTACTTTCTTTAAGTGCTAATTGATAACGATCAAACCAATAAGCAACTGCCTTCATCAAGACAACGCCACCAAGTAGAACGGAGAGCTGCACACGTGCAGCAACGGTTGTGCGATCTTCTTGAACCTGTAGGCGGATTCCACCGTAAAGATAATGAACAACGGCTGCGGCAATGATAGAGAGAATTAAAGTTGAAATCGCCCAAGCAATCATTGTCTGATAGAACGGCAACTTAAAGGCAAAGAATGAGATATCCATGTTGAACTGTGGATCTTTCACACCAAAGCTAGTTGAGTTCTTAAACAACAGCCATGATTCCCACATAGCTGATCCTGATGTACCAGCAAAGTAGAAAAGTCCCACAGCAAGTGCAAGAACAACCCAGCGCTTAATTGGTTCAATTTGTGCACGATAGCGCTCGAGATTATCTGCCTCGATGCTGAGTGGAACATAAAGTGGACGTCGCTTATAGGCGATGATGATGTTGAGTAAAATGATTGATGAAGTAAGCAATCCGGCGATTACGAATAGAAAAATCTTGGTCGTTAGGACTGTTGTCCATACTGAAGTGAAATCTACTGATTTAAACCATAACCAATCAGCGTAGAAACCACTCAGTGAGAGCAGAACTCCTGAAAGAACAACCAAAATTACGATTGTTAGTGTGAGGGGACTGCGACGGCCTTTGAAATTGAACTGCGGGATTGAATTACTTGTCATGGCCATACGCTAGCGCAAGAGGGCGCAAGCTTCATTCTCACCCTTTATAGGGCGGCCATAGCCTCGGCCAGGGTGGCAACTATCACTACTTTAATTCCAGCCGGGACACCTTCGATCTCTGCGCTATTGCCAGCAGGGGCTAAAAAGAGAGTGGCGCCGGCCTTATGGGCAGCCAAGATTTTCAAGTTTATTCCGCCAATAGGACCAACTCTTCCATCGGTTGAGATCGTGCCCGTTCCTGCGATGTGGCGGCCTTTCAATATGTCCTTTTCAGTCAGTAATTCAATAACACCAATGGCAAAAATCATTCCGCCACTAGGTCCACCAGTTTTCTTGACATCAAATGCAATATTTTTTATGTGCAAATCATTTGCAGCCACGCCATACTCAGGATGTAATCGTAAGAAGGAAAGAGCAGCGGTTTTTGCAGTGTCCTGCGAGTTAGTCATGTCAGCTTTAGCTTTCTTATCTTCACTCTTTTGCGTGGTGCCAGGTGGATAGATTGCAGCGCGTGGATAAACAGTCTCATCAGCCCTGATCCACGAATAAACAATCTCCGGTCCAATGATCCAAGAGTTTGGATTTGTCACTCTTATTGACATTAAATCAATACGACCATTTGCAGGATATGACTTTTGATCTTTAATAGTAATTAACTTGTCAAAAATATTTTGTGCTTGCCCTGGCAAGATAATGACATAAGGCAACGGGGCAATAAGTGCTAGCGCAGCAAAGAGAGCGAGAATAACTCTTGCTATTCGTGGAAGCGGTGAAAAGCGCACGGTCTAAAAGGGGAGTTCTACTTAGGATTTCTTCAGAAAAGGATTATCGTCAAGAGAATCACTAGCCGGATCTGGCTTAATTAACTGAGTGTGGTTGTTGTCGGTCGCAGCTGTTGGGGTTACCGGGGATTGTGCTGAAACATCGCGGGCCTGTGAATCGCGAAGTGAATCTTGAAAACGCTGAAACTGGCCAACAGAGCGCTGTGTTTCTTGCTGGAACTTTCCTTGAAATTTAGTAACCCATAAAACATAGAGAAGGGCCCCGCTTAAACCTAAAGCCGGGACAACCCACCAAATGAGTGCAAGGAAGGCGCTGGACATAGGGTCAGCCTACCGCCAGAAGACGCGTCGCGCTAAAGATGGGTTTTTGCCAATGTGTTCACAAATAACTTGTTGGGTTTGGGGAAGAAATCAGATGGCTATCTGGTTACAGCACTGGGAGGATTTACTCATGTCGCCATTTGGTTTTACACCTGATAGTTCAGATGAGCCTGAAAAAAATAAGGATGGCGAATCTGTTGATTTCGCAGCCATGATGGCGCAGATGCAACAACAGATCCAACAACAGTTCTCCGCACTTGGCATGAGCGCCCCAGGATTTTCTGCGACAACTGAGGCGCTGCCAAAAAACATTGTTCGAGATACAGCAAAGAAGTTCGTCACTGCAAAGGGCTCAGCCCCCATTGGTGCAAATGATGTGGCAAAGATCGAAGAGGCTTTTGCAATTGCAGAGCTGTGGCTCAATGAGGCAACTTTCTTTTCTCAATCAACGGCTACGGGAAACCCTGCGATGGCCAGAACCGATTGGGTCGACACAACATTAAATGGCTGGCATGTATCTGTTGAGCCCTTAGCCACGGGCTTAGCCGCTGCCATCTCAGAGCTACTCAACAATGCCAATGGAGAAGCGGGGCAAAGTGAGGCTGAAAACGCCATGCAGATCCCAGTTGGGATGATTGCAACGCTGCTGCGCTCCTTTATTGGCTCTTTAATTGCAACACAGCTGGGCCAAGCCATTGGCGGATTAGCTGGTTCAGTAACTGGCACACATGATGTGGGACTTCCTTTAGTAGAGCCTGTTTACCCTTCCCTTGTTCCGCAAAATATTGATGAGTGGGGTCAGGACCTTAGTATTCCAATGGATGAAGTTCGAATCTTTCATGCACTTCGCGAATGCGCAGTTGCACGATTATTTGCCCACAACCCTTGGTTGATTTCTTATATTCGCACTGCGATTTCAGATTATGGAAAAGGTATTCGAATAGATATCGACGCTATTCAGCGTCAAGCACAAGAAGTATTCGATAACGCCTCACAAGAAGGCAAAGGGTTTGATCCAACGAATCCTGAGAGTTTTGATATTGCTCTCAATGAAGGAATCTTCACACCGGAGGAAACTCCAGCTCAACGCGCAGCGCTAACAAAGTTAGAAACAGTTCTGGCTCTCATTGATGGCTGGAGTGAAGAAGTTGTCTCACTTGCAGCAGGGGATCGACTACCTAATCTTGTTGCCTTGCAAGAAACTTTGCGCCGCCGTAGAGCAACATCTGCTCCGGCTCAACAGTTATTTGCAACGATGTTTGGTTTGCAGGTCTCACCCAAGCTCGCACGTGAGGCCACAACGTTTTGGAAAGCAGTTCGTGAGGTGAAAGATCTTGAAGGTAGAGATCGAATTTGGAGTGGAATCCTGCCAACATCTGATGATCTATTAACGCCGCAAAATTACTTGGCCAGTATTGAAATTCCTGATGATTTATCGGGCCTATAAAAGCCACAGATAGAAAAGCGAACTCCCCGGCCGCTCATTCTGTATCAGCCTTCCCCTTGCTGATATAGAACAGTTATCCGAGGAGTTCGTAGTCGTAACGTAAACATATTTGGCCCGAGAATCAACTGAGAACGCCTTTGACACAACCTGTTTTTCTCGTGTAATGGAGATTTATTTTTCACATCAACTGTAAAAATCTCTCAACACATGGTTGAGGTTTCCATGCCACATCTGGGTTGGGAGATACCGTTGCATCTATGGATGCCTCAGCTTTTGAAGATCTAGGAAGTGAGAACACACTTCCAGGAATCAACGAAGGCGAGATCATTGTTATTCGATCCACTCGGCGCAAGAAAAACATCTCTGCTTATCGCCAGGGGGGCCGGATTGTGGTCTCGATTCCAGCCAGAATGAGTAAAGCCGATGAACGGGCGATGGTTCCAGAGATGGTGGCCAAGATTCGGGCCCAAGAAGCGGCTATAACGATGAGCGAAGAGGCATTAGCCATACGGATAGACGAGCTTTTGAGCCAACTAGCCCCAGAAATCTCCCTGCGTCCAGCATCGGTGGCCTGGCGAGGCATGCGCGAGCGCTGGGGTTCATGCACTGGCGTGGATCGCACAATCCGAATCTCTGATCGACTCAAAGGCGCCCCTGACTACGTCCTGGACTATGTCCTCTTTCACGAAGCTATCCATCTTGAGTATTTTGACCATGGGCCAGAGTTCAAAGAGCTTTTGGCCAGGTTCCCACGGGCCGAGATCGCCAGCGCCTATCTAGATGGCTATGAAGCAGCTGAAACTGCGCTCGCAGCCCCAGAAGCGCTCAAAAAGCTCCTCGCTAGGGGTGAAAAAACTCCTCAATAAACGCGCCTACTTTCCCTTGATTGAGCGTGTCGAGGGGTATCGTCTCACTTAACAGAACGCTCGCCCCGCACGGGGAGCAACCCCGTAGGGATTGCAAGCGTCGAACGGAGGACAAGAAAATGACAGTTGAGACATACAAAGGTGACGCTTACTGCGTTAAGTGCAAAGAGAAGCGTGATTTCGAGGGAACTGTAAAGGTCTCTGAGTCTGGTCGTCGCATGGCACAGGGCATCTGTCCAGTGTGTGGCACCAAGGTCAATCGCATTCTTGGCAAAGCCCAGTAATTAAATTTCGCTCACACGATGTGAGCGTCTAGCGTTAAAAGAAACCCTCATGTTCCTATTCGAATGTGGGGGTTTCTTCGTATCTTCACAGAATTTCAATCAGTGATGACACATCTCACAGAGTAATAAATAAGCATGGTGCTCCACAGGTTGTGAGTGGATGAAAGCGCACGCCCTTGGCCATAGCAACTCTTGCACCATGACTACAACATCAACCACAGCTCCCATATTTCCTCGTCTAAAAAACGGCATCTTTATCAGTTCACAAACCTCAACTCAGGAAAACTCCATCACAATGGCAACCTCATCCCATGGTGTTGCCATTAACCACTCATCGGCCAGATCAATTATCGAGCAGTTCACTGGAATCTTGAGCTGTGATGAAATCTCTCAAAAACTGGGAATTCCGATAACAACCATTGAATCCATCATTGATGAACTACTGGCTGCAAACTTTCTTGACACACAACGAAAAACAATCAAGCTCAATAATAGATTTCAATCTGCGATCCAATCCCGAGCAACTCACACACAAGATCAAAGCAATGATGCTGCCTATAGCCAACTGCAAAAACGTTTAGCTCCTGAGTTAAGTCAAGCCACATGGATTCAAGGAGTTCGAGATGGTGGCGTTGATGTCATGACTGCGCGACAAAACTTTGGAGTTGAAATCATTGGTAACTCACGTACTGCAACTTTGCTCTTTTCAATTCTCTTAGCAAGCGGTGTGACAAATACTCGGATTTCTCTATCTGCCTCCTATAAACATCCAACGGTGGTCGATAGTGATTTAGGCTCAGGATCACTGAGAACTACTGACTTAGGTCTTAACTACAAAAAGAGAATTGAAGAACTTGCACGGGAATGGTCACTCTTTCCTGTGGCATCAAGTTTTGCACTTGCCCAGCGCGGTGCACCAAAACCTGTTGTTCCAGAGAAGAATTTACGAATAATCTGCGGCAGCTTTGATTCACAGTATGTAGAGCATCTTTTACGCGATGGGCAAGACCACTTCTTTGTTGGAAGAGCGCCTGGTCATGTTGCAACTGTTGGACCCTTTGTTCAACCAGGTAGCACTCCATGTCGGCGCTGCCTTTCACTTATCGAAGCTGATCGAGTAGGTGTTGCTGAACTCTCTATTCCACTTGGAACTAGTGATGAGCTACCTATTGCAGTTGCCCACCAAGTTGCCGCGTTAGCAGCTCATGCAGCGCTGAAATTTATAGACACAGGCAAAAGTGAGCTACAAGCCGCGCAATTGATTGTGGATTTTCTCGACGCCCTTAATCCACAGTTACAGCATTTCCCACAGCACCCAGAGTGTGAATGCCTATGGACAAGTGCAGATCTAATTCTTTAACCAATTGCAGTTGTGCACAGCCTGAGCCGCTAAGCCCAATGAGTGAGAAAGCTAGAACAGGATTGCTCGCCACGAGATCTTCACACCCCACCATAAGGAAAAGAGAAGCAGATGAATCAAATAATGAAATCAATGGTTGATGCAGAGTTAGTTTTGCGCGATCGCCTCATTAAAGCCCACAAGAAGTTCTATTCACAGTTAAGAGATGAGCAGGGAGATGTACCGGGTTGGGTTTTAGTAGTGCTTATGACCACCGGGCTAGTAACTGCAATCTGGACTATCGCCGCACCTCGCTTGAGTGCAATTCTAAAAAACTCCCTCGATTCAATGAATGGGATTAGATAACAATGATTACAAGAGGCTTTCATGAATCCTTTCTAGGTAAAGCTAGACAGGAAGATGGAAATGTTGAAAGCTCACTTGTTCTTATTCCTCTGCTCATTCTCTTTCTTATCGCCGTTGAACTCATAGTTGCGACCAATCTTCGCAATAGTGATTTCGCTCTGGCTCAAAGTGATGCCTCAAGCAGAGCAATTAGCGGGATAGTTACAAGTTCAGATCAAGTCATTGAACTGAGTTCACCCGATTCATTCACACATATGAAGCTGCTGATTACAAGACGCAAACATTCATTGCCGCAGTTAGTTCCAGGATTAGTGGCACTGCTTGGTGGCAATGCTGTTGTCGAAGTAAATGGGGCGGCAGTAATGGAAAACCTCAATTGAAGAGCAGATTACGAGATGAAAGTGGGAGCGCCATTGTTGAGTTTGTTGCACTGGCTATTCCGCTCTTTATCCCAGTCTTCATTTATCTCAATAGCTTTGCCTCCGTCAGCGGTAATGAGGCTGTGATTCGTGTAATGGCACGTGAAGGAGTTCGTGCTTATGCTGCAAGTGATAGTGACTATTCAGGCCGCGTAGTTTCAGGACAAGTAATTGAACTTATTGCACAGAATCTAGGTCTAAGTTCAAGTGAAATCGAAACAATAGATACCAACTATCAATGCTCCCGTTTGCCATGTTTGTCAGCAAATAGCCGGATTCGCTTAACTATTTCCTATATTGATAGTAAATCGCATAGAACTATTGAAGCTTCGGCGCAGGAAAACATTAGTCCATGGAAATAAAATGGAAATCAAAGCTTGGAGATGAACGTGGATCTTTAAGTGTGGTGATTATTGGGCTATTTGTTGTAACAGTTGCGGCTTTGATGGTTATGACAGACATTGCAACGGTGATGGTGGCAAAGCGCTCCTTAACTCAAGCCACAGAAGCGGCGGCAATGCGTGGAGTTCATACTCTCGATCGCGCTGCTTACTACACCGGAAAAGGCACAATGGCCACTACACCTCTTGCACTTATTAACAAGCGAGAACACTCAGCAATACCAATTGATTGCAATCAAGCAGTTCTAGATGTGATGTTGGAGTTACACAATTGGAGTACAGATGATTCTTCAATGAAGCGTCAAGAGCTGCAGGGGATTGTGTTGACAGATTTTATTTGCGATGGAACCTCAGTTGAGATCTCTACATTTGCCACAGTGAAGTTTCCATTCACGGTGCCATTTACTTCTAAAAGCTCAGCTCATTTGTATTCCAGCGCAGCCAGTAGCAATCAAGTGCAAGAGGGCTTCTATCTATTTGGAGTTCGCCTGCACTGAACGCACTGGGGCATCGGTTATTTGCTAACTCGCTCTCCGCTATCCTTGCACTATGGCTGCGCGTGAATATCAATTAGAGATCAATGAAATTGACGCGACCCTTGTTTCAATTGAAAAGGTTTTAGACCTTCCTAAGCTGCGCAAACAAGCTGCAGAGTTAGAAGAAGAAGCAGGAGTTCCTAATCTGTGGGATGACCCAGAGAGTGCACAAAAGATTACAAGCCGTTTATCACGCGTGCAATCAGAGATTGCCAAGCTATCTGGTCTGCGCCAACGTGTTGAAGATCTACCCATTCTCTTTGAGTTGGCTGCAAGTGAACCTAATGGATCTGGAATTCAAGATGCTGAAAAAGAGTTAGATGCAGTTAAGAAATCAATCGGTGAATTAGAAGTTCAGACATTGCTCAATGGTGAATACGATGATCGTGATGCATTGATAACAATTCGCTCGGAGGCTGGGGGAGTCGAGGCCGCTGATTGGGCTGAAATGATCATGCGTATGTATTTGCGCTATTGCGAGCGTCATAACTTTAAAGTTGATGTCCTAGAAACTTCCTATGCTGAAGAAGCAGGCATTAAATCCACAACTTTTAGAGTCACTGCGGCATATGCATATGGAACTTTGTCTGTGGAACAAGGAACGCATCGTTTAGTTCGTATTTCACCGTTTGATAGCCAAAGCCGCCGTCACACATCTTTTGCTGGTGTTGAAGTTGTGCCAGTTGTTGATCAAAGTGATCATGTTGAAATTGATGAAAAAGAAGTTCGTGTGGATGTTTATCGCTCATCTGGTCCAGGCGGGCAAGGTGTTAACACCACTGACTCAGCAGTTCGCTTGACGCACATTCCAACTGGCATCGTTGTCTCTTGCCAAAATGAGCGCTCACAAATTCAAAACAAGGCAACTGCTATGGCCGTATTGCAATCAAAGCTATTGGAGCGTCGTCGTCAAGAAGAACAAGCAAAGATAAATGCCCTCAAAGGCGATAACTCTGGTTCATGGGGAAATCAAATGCGTTCCTATGTTTTAGCGCCATATCAAATGGTTAAGGATTTGCGTACTGATTATGAAACAGGAAACACTTCTGCGGTTCTCAATGGTGAAATCGATGAGTTTATTGAGGCCGGTATTAGGTGGCGCAGAAGTTCGTAATTTCGGTGTCTAAAGCATAAATCACATTTTTTCACAGGCTCAAATGCGCGTTACATACGGGTATTTGCCTCGATTTTCCATAAACTATGCAATAGGCCGAGAGCGGATTCCCCGATATCCGCGCCGCAGATGCAATGGGAGATTTAAATGATTCGCTTTGAGAACGTCACAAAGATCTACCCAGGGCAAGAACGTGCAGCCCTTGATTCGGTAAATCTTGAAATTATTAAAGGTGAGTTCGTTTTCCTTGTGGGACTTTCAGGTTCAGGTAAATCTACTTTCTTGCGTTTGATTTTGCGTGAAGAGCGTCCCACAAATGGCGTTATCCATGTTGCCGGTAAGGATTTAGGAACACTTGCAGCACATAAGGTTCCTGAGCTGCGCCGCCAGGTTGGAACTGTTTTCCAAGATTTTCGTTTACTGCCAAATAAGACAATTACAGAAAACGTGGCATTTGCTCTGCATGTTCTTGGGTATTCCCAAAAAGAGATCAATCGCGAAGTTCCTGAAGTATTAGAGCTTGTTGGTCTTGAAGATAAGGGTGATCGTTTGCCTTCAGAGATCTCTGGTGGTGAGCAACAGCGTGTGGCAATTGCGCGTGCATATGTCAGCCGCCCACCAATTTTAATTGCCGACGAACCAACTGGAAACTTAGATCCAGCGACATCTGTTGGAATTATGAAACTCCTAGATCGCATTAACCGTGAGGGAACAACGGTTTTGATGGCAACTCACGATGCAGGAATTGTGGATCAGATGCGCAAGCGCGTTATTGAACTTGATTTAGGCCACGTCATCCGCGACCAAGTTCGCGGTGTCTATGGATACACAGGATAAGGGGCACAACATGCGCGCACGGTTTCTCTTAAGCGAAGTTGGTATCGGCCTTCGTCGAAACATGACAATGACTTTTGCCGTCATTGTTACGACAGCAATCTCACTCTCATTGCTAGGAATTGGCTTGCTTTCAAATGCACAAGTCGGGGCGATGAAGGACTATTGGTATGACAAGATTGAAGTATCGGTTTTCTTATGTGGTTCACTCTCTGAATCACCATCATGTGCTGGTGGCGTAGTTACATCAGAACAGCGACTTCAAATCCAGCAAGATCTCCAGTCCATGCCAGCAGTGGATAGCGTCTTCTATGAATCTCAATCAGAGGCTTTTAATCGTTTCCAGGAGCGCTTTAAGGATTCGGCAATTGCAGCAAATGTAACTGCAGACCAACTTCCTGAATCATTTAGAGTTAAATTAAAGGATCCAACCCAGTTTGCCGTAATTGTTAGCGCATTTTCGGGTCGACCTGGCGTAGATGTTGTCCAAGATCAGCGCAGTATTTTGGAGAAGTTCTTTAAATTATTGGGAGTACTTAGAAATGGTGCATTGCTAGTTGGTCTGGCTTCGGTGCTAACTGCTGCATTGTTAATTAGCAACACACTTCGAATTGCAGCCTTTAACCGCCGGCGTGAAACTGGTGTGATGAAACTGGTCGGTGCATCTTCGTGGTCGATTCAGCTGCCATTTCTTCTTGAAGGCGTTATCTCAGCAATCGTTGGTTGGGGACTTGCAACTGGATTACTTGCCGGCCTTAAGGGTGTCATTGATTCCAGAGTCGCCCCACTTTTGTCCTTCACTAACTTCTTCGGTTGGGGAGAAGTGTGGGTCGCATCAGCGTATTTACTGGCAACGGGCCTATTTGTTTCAACGGTTGCATCAGTAATCACGCTACGCCGCTACTTAAAGGTCTAAAGCCTTCGCATCTAGTGAGAGAATTGCCCCAGTAATCCTTTAACGCAAACAAATAGGAAAGGGCGGTGATGCGGTTATGGTTAAAGAAATTGGCCGCAAAGTCATTGCCCAAAATAAAAAGGCACGCCACGATTATTCAATCGAGGATGTTTTTGAGTGTGGAATGGTTTTAACGGGCACAGAAGTTAAATCACTACGACTCGGTAGAGCATCGCTCATCGATGGCTTTGCCATGATTAATGACGGAGAACTCTGGCTCAGTGGCGTTCATATTCCTGAATACACCGAAGGAACGTGGACAAATCACACACCACGTCGTGAACGTAAACTTCTAGTTCATAAAAATGAACTTAACAAGTTAATTGGAAAACTTAAAGATTCAGGCACAACACTGGTTCCTCTTTCCCTCTACTTTAAAGATGGAAAAGCAAAGATTGAAATTGCAGTTGCGCGCGGTAAAAAAGCCCACGATAAGCGTGAAGCCCTTAAGGCTCGTGAGGCCGATCGCGAAGTAGCACGCGTGGTTTCTAGAGGTTCTTCAGGAAAGAGCGGACGCGCATCTAAGCGTTACGAAGACTAGTTTTTTCATCGATTTTGGCTTGTCCGTTTTATGTCTTACACTTATCTCACCGCCGCCTAGTTCGCCCAAATTTTGGGTGCGATTTAGCGACGGCAAGTAATTAAGAATTACTTTGACAACTACATAGTGATGAAGGAATTACGTTTCTTTTTCTTCAAGTTTTAAACTTGGGGGTGAACGGTCTCGACTTTGGATGTTGAGGCAGGGGAAGCGGGCCGAGGAAGCCGGAATGATCTCGTAAACCAATAATCCGTGCAAAAAATAACTGCTGACACTAATCAGCAAGCTTTCGAACTCGCTGCATAAGCATTTCGAAGCCGTTAGCCCAGGTGCCGCTCTCGACCTGGGGTCTAGCGTCGCTAGAGGGCTTTTCACTTCGTTGGTGTTGCAAACAACGAGGGAGAACATTTTTGCAACTGAGTTCGTCGAAGAGTCGTGTGGAGAAACTTCGGGACTGAGAAAGCGATAATCACACTACGCCCGTAGAAGCCCTGTTTTTGCACCGAAGGACCCGGGTTCGATTCCCGGCACCTCCACCATTTTTATTTAATGCTGGCCTTCTGGGCCATGTCCATCTTTTCCATTACTACGGCCACCAAATTTCCATTTCATGGCTGGGCCGTGTGCTGATTTGTTTCTACGTTTAATTCCTAGACGTTCTAAGATTTTGAAGCTAGGGAAATATTCATTTCTAACTGCGATGTAACAGGTCAATAGAGAAGTCAAACCAATTAATCGTGGTGCTATGGGAAGCCCTGGAATCAGTAGCCATTGAGCACCAACCAATGTGCCCAGCATGATGAACATTCCTTGAAAAATTCTTTTGATTAATAAAGTAACTAAAGTTTTAGTTTTGATTCTGCCAAGAGCTATTCCTATTGGCCCACAAGTGATTGCAAGTATGAAAAGTGCCGCGACAATAATTGCCAGACCTTCCATTTAGAGTCCCTGCCAATCCTCACGTGTCGCTGCATACAGCGCCATATCTATCTGCGTTCCATCTTCTTTACGAGATTTCTTTCGCATGATGCCTTCTAGGGTATACCCAGATTTCTCCAATAGTCTACGAGAAGCGATGTTTTCAACATTCACAACAGCTTCAATACGCTCAAAGCCAATGCTCTCAAAACCAAATTGAGTCAGTAACTTTGTTGCAATAGCACCAATACCTTTACCCCGCATCGGAGCACACAGCCAATAACCTATTTCACCAACATGCTCGCGCAAATCCATGCTGTGAAAAGAAAAAGCTCCAGCGAATTTTGCATCTTCACCATTGCCATATTCAAGTGCTAACTGGAGCTCAGTTTGATTTGCAAAAGCGTTAGGAGATCTCTCTCGAACATAAAACTCCGCATTGGCCATTGAGTAGTTAGAAGGAATGCGCGTAAAGATGGGGATGAGAGGATCTTGGGCGCCTTCAAATAATGCAGGAATGTCAGATTCTTGAGGTGCTCGCAAAGTAATAAGACCGTGTGAAAGCGTCGGAACTTCTGTGGGCCACCAAATCATTTGTGAAGTATGACAGGTGGGGCTTATCAATCAACCCTGCTGTAGATCCTTTGGCGCTCCGTGCACATCCAAAACATCGGCTGGCTTTGAATCCCCACCTAGTTTTGTTCCTGCGCCACTTCGGTTCAAAGGCTTTTTTGCATCTTCTTTGTAGTTAGCTGGAATTGAACCGAGTAGACCCTTTTGGAAATCTTCAAATGCCTGGAGAACTTCGCGCTTTGTATTCATCACAAATGGGCCCATCCAGGCAACAGGTTCTTTAATTGGGGCTCCACCTAAGATGAATAGCTCCATTTCCGGAGAGCGAGATTCTTGATTATTAGCTGCACGAACAACAATTGTGTCGCCATCACCAAAGACAGTTAATTGACCGGTGTGAACTGGGCGTTCTTCATCACCAACAAAACCATGTCCAGCCATTGTGTATACAAGTGCGTTGTAATCACGTCGCCAAGGCAAACGAAGCTCTGCGCCTGCTGCAATAGTTGCGTGGATCAAAGTAATAGGTGTTTGAGTTGTTCCTGGACCTTCATGGCCATCTACTTCACCTGCAATAACTCGAAGTAGTGATCCACCATCGCTCGAGGAAAGAAGTGCAACATCTTTTGCACGAACATCTTGATAAGCAGGAGGTGACCACTTTTTAGCTGCAGGAAGATTTACCCAGAGTTGGAAACCATGAAACAAGCCGCCACTCATTACTAAACTCTCTGGTGGAGTTTCAATGTGAAGAATTCCAGCACCAGCTGTCATCCATTGTGTGTCACCATCAGAAATTCTTCCACCACCACCGTTGTTATCCTGGTGGTCGAAAATTCCATCAATAATGTATGTAACTGTTTCAAAACCACGGTGTGGATGCCAAGGAGTTCCCTTTGGCTCACCTGGTGCGTATTCCACTTCACCCATTTGATCTAAGTGAATAAATGGATCAAGTTCAGCTAAATCAACTCCGGCAAAAGCACGGCGAACAGGAAAACCTTCACCTTCAAAACCTTGAGGCGCAGTTGTGATGCTTTTTACTGTGCGGGCACGCGCATTGGGTGCTTCGGCTACGCGTGGCAAAACAGTTATATCGGCAACGTTTACAGCAGGCATCTCAACTCTCCTTTGTTAAATCCAAGGTTAGTTGAACATTCAACCACTTGCAACTTGAAGTTATAGAGCCTTAAGTGCTGATACGACCTTAGTCAGTGAGGCTTTAGCATCACCAAAAAGGAGCATGGTCTTTGGATCATAAAGAAGTTCATTTTCAATTCCTGCAAATCCAGGACGCATTGAACGCTTTAAGAAGATGATGTTTGCCGCATGATTAACTTCCAAAATAGGCATTCCATAAATTGGGCAGCCTGGTGAAGTTTGTGCAGCTGGGTTAACAACATCGTTTGCACCAATAACAATTGCCACATCGGTCTGACCAAATGTCGGATTCACTTCATCCATTTCAGCAAGTTGCTCGTATGGAACATTTGCTTCTGCAAGCAAGACGTTCATATGTCCAGGCATACGACCTGCTACAGGGTGAATTCCATATGCAACATCTATTCCCTTAGCAATCATCATGTCTGCAAGTTCACGAACGGTGTGCTGAGCTTGGGCAACAGCCAAACCAAATCCAGGAACAATTACTACACGGCGTGCATAGTTAAGCAAGATTGCAACGTCATCAGGTGAACCAGAACGCACTGGACGATCTTCACCTGAGCCAGTTGCTTCCTGTGGCTTTGCTGTAAATGCACCGAAGAGAGTTCCAAATAAAGAACGTCCCATCGCTTCTGCCATCAAACGAGTCAGGATTGTTCCTGATGCTCCAACCAAAGTTCCTGCAATGATGAGTAGAACTGAATCTAGAACATAACCACTTGCTGCCACAGTTAAACCGGTAAACGCGTTCAAGAGTGAAATAACAATTGGAACGTCTGCGCCGCCCACTGGGAGTACGAAGAGAACACCAAAGAGCAATGACAAAGCAGCAAGAACTAGAAGTGGTGTGGTTCCAAGGGCGGTAACAACCCAGCCTCCCACACCAATAACGCTAGCCAACGTGGCTGCGATGATGAATCGTCCTGCTGGGAAAATTACTGGTCGAGTAGTCATTAGCTCTTGGAGTTTCAAGAAGGTAATAATTGAACCACTAAATGAAACACAGCCAACAATGACAGTAAAGACGGTGAAGATAACTACGGCAGTAGTGGCCTCAGTGCCCAAGTGCAGGTATTCGACGATTGCTACCAAAGCAGCTGCGCCACCACCCACACCATTAAATAAAGCAACAAGTTGTGGCATCTGAGTCATTTGAACTTTACGGGCAGCTGGAACACCAATAGCTAGACCAACCAGGATTGCACCGAGAATCCAACCTAAGTTATTCAGTGGAAGAGTTGAACCTGGATTGGCATAGAAGAAGACAACTAACGTTGCCAATGTGGCACCAAAGGCACCGATTAAGTTTCCACGACGCGCAGTCTTTGGGTGAGACAAACCTTTAAGCGCCAGGATAAATGCCACACCGGCAGCTAAACCTATGAGGTCATACACCGTGCGGCTCACTTTTTGTTTCCTTTGAACATTTCAAGCATTCGATCGGTAACTACGAATCCACCCACCATATTGATAGTTGCTAAGACAATTGCGGCTACGGACAGACCTAGTTCAAGGTTGGTTGAACTGTGATCGGCAACAATAATCGCGCCGACCAAGATAACTCCGTGGATAGCGTTGGCACCTGACATCAGTGGCGTGTGAAGAGTTGAAGAGACTTTAGAAACAACTTCAAAACCCACGAAGACTGCCAATACAAAGATTGAAACAATTGCCATAGGTTCCATTTACTTGTCTCCTCTTCGTGATCCACCATGTGTTAGCGCAGAGCCATTAATAATTTCATCCTCAAAATTAAGGTTAAATGCAACGGCTTCACCCTCTTTTGCTGCCGTTGTCATGAGAGTTAAGAGATTAACTACGTTTCGTGAATATAGGAATGAAGCGTGGAATGGGAGCTGGCTAGGGACATCTTTGCCACCCCATATCTTCACACCGCCTGAAGTTATAACAATCTCTCCAGGCTTTGATCCTTCAACGTTTCCACCAGTTTCAGCAGCTAAGTCAACAATGACTGTGCCTGGTCCCATTGAATCAACCATTGCTTGTGTCATCAAGCGTGGTGCCTGGCGACCGGGAACTGCAGCAGTTGTGATAACAATGTGTGATTTAGCGATGTAAGGAGTTAAGAGGTCACGTTGCTTAGCTGCGCGATCTTCAGTCATCTCGCGTGCATAACCGCCAGCACCTTCTAATGATTCAAGTTCTAACTCAATAAAAGTTGCACCCATTGATCGAACTTCATCTGCAGATGCTGGACGAACATCGTAAGCAGAAACAACTGCTCCAAGTCGGCGAGCAGTTGCAATTGCCTGCAAACCAGCAACTCCTGCACCAAGTACAAGAACTTGCGCTGGAGTAACTGTTCCTGCAGCTGTCATCAGCATTGGGAAAAATCGTGGTGATAACTCTGCGCCAACAAGAACTGCGCGATATCCAGCACATAGGGCCTGAGAGGTAAGTGCATCCATTGATTGTGCACGTGAAATACGAGGAACTAGTTCAAGTGAAAACGCTGTAACTCCTGCAGATGCTGCAGCATCAATTGAGTCAACTGCAGTTACCGGAGAGAGGAATGAAATAGTGATTGCACCCTTTTTTAACTTACTCATTTGAACAGGTGTTAACGGTTGGACTGATAGGACTGCATCTGCAGTGCTCAGTACTTCACCATCGGAAATCGTTGCACCGGCAGCCTTATATTCAGCATCTACAGCCTGAGAATGGGTTCCAGCTCCGGATTCGATGACAACATCAAAACCAAGTCGAGTTAGTTTATTGATGATGTCGGGGACAAGCGCCACGCGCTTCTCTCCATCTTTAATTTCTTTCGGGACGACTACACGCATGGGCAGAATGCTAGTGCTAGTTGCCTTTCAAGTCACCCTTTGTGAGGTGGAAAAGCAGCGATTGAATCGTTGTGCGGCGATGATATGCCTCACGCCAAATGACAGAACGTGGACCATCGATCACAGATGCGGCAACCTCTTCACCTCGGTGAGCAGGTAAACAATGCATGAATATTGAGTCTTTATTTGTGAGCGAAAATAAATTCTCTGTTACGGCAAAGGGTGAGAGTGCTAGCACCTTCTCATCGCGTTCACTTTCAGAATCTCCCATTGACATCCACACATCGGTATATAAAACCGATGCATCTTTCGATGCGGCTTCTGGATCATGACTTACTTCAACTTTTCCACCGCTCTTTGCTGCGATATTTTTTGCAATCTCAACAACTTTGGCATTAGGTGCCCACTTACCACTTGGTGTTGCAGCAACAACATGTGCACCCATGATTGCACCCATGATTAACCACGCGTGTGACATGTTGTTTCCATCACCTAGATAAACAAATTTGCGACCTGCAATATCTTTTCCAAAGTTTTCGCGAATTGTTAACCAATCGGCAAGTAATTGGGTTGGGTGATCATCATCAGTTAAAGCATTAATGACAGGAATGGATGCATGCGCACCTAACTCCTCAACATCTGCTTGAGCGAATGTTCGAATGATAAGAGCGCTGCAGTAGCCACTGATTATTTTTGCTGTATCTGCGATTGTTTCGCCACGGCCCAATTGCAATTCATCGCCACGAATAAAGATTGGAGTACCACCCAAATGGGCAACGGCACTCTCAGAGGAAAGTCGAGTACGGGTTGAAGGCTTAGTCATATAGATAGCAACACTCTTATTTGCTAAAGCACTCTTTGAACGAAGGGGATCTTCGGCAAATGCCGCAGCGGTTTCCAGCAAAAGCTCAACATCATCGCGGCTGAGATCTTGTGTGCGCAGTAAGTCCTTCATTTGTGAATTCTACTGGGTAGTTTTGCCATCACCAAAGGTATTCTTATCCACCTCATGGGCCTCTTTGGAAAGCGCGGAATTGAGACGGAATCTGATACCGATCTCTTAACTAGACCTGACCTCGAAGAAGATGATGGTGGCCATGATCGATTTGCTCATTATGTGAAGAAGGAAAAGATCACAGAATCTGCCGTGACTGGAAAAGCGGTCAGAGCACTTTGTGGCAAGAAATGGATTCCCTCTCGTGCTCCAGAAAAATACCCAATCTGCCCAACGTGCAAAGAGATTTATGCAGGGTTAAAGCCCGAACCAGAAGATAAGTGAAGATGAGGCGTAGTTCTTATATTGCTCTTGCTTTACTAATGATCATTTCATTAGCTCCACATGCAATCGCAGCGGATAATCAACCTCGCAAAATAGTTTCTGGATGGATTCCGTATTACTCCGTAAAAACTGTTATGCCCTTTATTAAAAAACTACCAACACTTCCAACACCAGCTGCGAATTCACCCGTCACTTGTGAAACAAATGAATATTCACCTGAAGACATAGCACTTCTTAATTCTTCATATTTGTTTACAAATAAAGATTTAATGAAAGAAGTAATGCCTTTTTGGTATACCTTAAAAAGTCCTACCGTGATCAGAGATGACTATGCAACAGCAAACCCCTCGTGGCCAATTGCCAACACAATCTGTTTGATGCGCAAAAGTGGTTTGAAATTAATTCCAACTATTACTGATGGCACAGATAAATTAGTCTTATCTGGCTATTTAGCTAAGCCTGAAGTACGGACGACCATCGTAAAAACAATAGTAGATCTTGTGAACAAGTATTCATTTGATGGAATTGACTTAGATTTTGAAGGTTTCGCTTTTGTTGATGGAAACACAACATGGCCTAAAACAGCGCCTAACTGGGTTCTATTTGTAAAAGAACTCAGTGTTGCTTTGCGTGCCCAACAGAAGTTGCTTTCCGTTTCTGCTCCATATGCATTTAACCCAGCCGAAAAACAAAAGGGTTACTACGTTTATTCTTGGGCAGAGATTGCTTCAAGTATTGATCGCTTACGAATTATGACCTATGACTATTCAGTAGCTAAGCCAGGTCCTATTGGTCCAATTAGCTGGACTGAAAAAACACTTCGGTATGCGATTTCAATTATGCCGGCATCAAAAGTTTTTATCGGTCTTCCTGGTTATGGTCGAGATTGGATAACAGGTGTCACTGGAACATGCCCTGTCACCGCTCCACCAGGATTAAAAGCCGGAGCAAAAGCTGCAACATTTAGAATGAATTATGCTGCTGCAAAAGCAGTGATTGATAAAGCAGTTCCAACTTTTGATGTGAAAAGCAGCGAGGCAACATACTCATACCAGCAAACATTTAATGGTTTAACGGCTAAAGGCGCAGCGACTGCCTGCACAGTGAACCGAACTGTTTGGTATCAAAACGATCGTAGTTACCTAGAACGCATGAACCTTGTAGCTAAATACCGCTTAGGTGGCGCAGCACTGTGGACTCTAGGAATGGAAGACTTGGCAGCAACAACAGCAATGCGAAATGTTGCACTCGCGATTGCTCCTGACACTGTTTTAAGCACACTAACTGTTGAACAAGTAAATAGTAAAGGCGCTTTCTATGGGGGAGTATTCACTGTGCGAGGCGCCCTGACTCTTAAAGATAAATCACCTGTTGCAGGAGTACCAATAAGTCTTGAAATTAAACGAATGAATGAAAATTCATGGACTCCAATCGCCGAACTGACTAGCGCATTGGATGGAACAGTAAGTGTTCCTGTAACTATTGGGGCTAGTGCATCCTTCAGGTTCACTACTCAGGGAACTTGGGAGCGCGCAGAGTCATTGAGTAATGAAGGAAAGGTTGTCCTTCTCTCTCGCATAGTTCTAGATCGACCAACGACGGTGAAGGCAGGTAAGGATTTATCTGTAAAGGGAACGTTATTGCCAGTTTTGGCGGGGCAAGTAGTTCTACTTCAGAAGTTTGTTTCAGGTAAGTGGCAAAATATAGGTACTGCTACAACCACTGGAACCAATGGTGAATTTCAAATTAGTATCATCGAGGCGAAGAAAGGAGTTACGAAATTGCGAGTCCAAATTACTACCAAGGATGAACAGGTTCTAACTCCAGAATTTACAGTGGTGGTTCGCTAACCATGGTTAAAGTTGATGACAAAATTGAAGAAGCAATTAAAGAGATTTTTAGTAGTGAGAAACCCTGGATAACTATTGTTTGGGATGACCCAGTTAACCTGATGACGTATGTGACATATGTGTTGATGGAACTCTTTGGATACTCTCGCGAAAAGGCTCATGAGCTTATGATGAAAGTTCATACTGAGGGCAAAGCAGTCGTTTCAACGGGTAGTCGTGAAGAAATGGAACATGATGTCGCTCGTTTGCATGAGTTCGGACTTTGGGCAACATTGCAACGAGGTGATCAAGCAATATGAGCGATCACGATTCAGATGAACAACATGGATTTCATCGCCATGGAGATAATGCATTTGTAGCCGAGTTTTCTGAATCTGAGCGTGAAGTTCTCATCAATCTAGTGGAACAAATTATAGAACTATTGGGCGAGCGCACAGACAACCATGTAGATGACCCTTTAGCTGCAATGGTTGGAATAACAACTCATGATTCACCGCCAGAAGATGAAGTACTTCTGCGACTTTTGCCTAACGCATATGCAGATCAAGTTGATGCTGCAGAATTTCGCCGCTATACCGAATCTACTTTAAGAGCGAAAAAGTATGGGCACTCAATGTCTATGCGAATTACATTAAAAAGTGCAATAGATGGAATTATTGAAGTGGATCATGATGGTGCTAACGATTGGTTGGGCGCTATGAACGATATTCGTTTGGCACTCGGCGTCCGTTTGAAAGTTGAACAAACTAGTCATGAAGAGTTAGAACTCTTGGCGCCAGATGATCCAATGCGCGGGGTCTACGCTGTTTATAGTTGGTTAGGTTGGCTGCAAGAATCCTTGATTGTTGCGCTTATGGATGAAGCTATTTAGTTTTCACATCACGCTCAGGGTAGGCTTGGCCTGTGAGTAATGCACCCATTGGAATCTTCGATTCAGGAGTAGGTGGGCTTACCGTTGGCAGAGCAATTCTGGATCAACTTCCTAATGAATCAACAATCTATATTGGCGATACCGCACGTGGCCCGTATGGTCCGCGGCCATTAGCTGAAGTGCGTGAGTTTGCATTAGAAACTTTAGATTTCTTAGTAGAGCAAGGTGTTAAAGCGCTAGTTATTGCTTGCAACACAGCAAGTGCTGCAATGCTTCGTGATGCACGTGAGCGATACAAGGTGCCAGTCATTGAGGTGATTCAACCTGCGGTAAGACGCGCAGTTGCTGCAACTAGAACTGGGCATATTGGAGTCATTGGCACGCGCGCAACTATAGATTCCAAAGCCTACTTAGATGCTTTTGCAGCAGCGCCTCAACTACAAGTTACATCAATAGCCTGCCCGCTTTTTGTTGAATTTGTTGAACGCGGAGAGACTTCAGGAGCTGAAGTTACTAAAATCGCTCGAGATTATTTAGCTCCAGTTATGGAAGCAAAAGTAGATACTTTGGTTTTGGGCTGCACTCACTATCCGCTGTTAACGGGAGTTATCTCTTATGTTATGGGTGAAGGTGTCACACTTGTATCAAGTGCTGAAGAAACTGCAAAAGATCTCTATCGCACATTAGTTGAGAACAATCTACTTCGTGATGCACGTGGTGGTTCTCCAACACACAAATTCTTAGCAACTGGCGATGCCAAAGCTTTTGAAAGCTTAGCTCGACGTTTTCTAGGTCCAGAAGTAACCCGCGTCGAACACCAAGATCTATAAAAACATAGGAGCAGCACATGGCACGCAATGATGGACGACAAGTTAATGACCTGCGAGAAATTAAGTTCACGCGTGGATGGCTTGACCATGCCGAGGGTTCTGTTCTAGTTGAGTTCGGCAAGACCCGTGTTCTATGTGTTGCATCTTTTTCTCCAGGAGTTCCACGTTGGTTAAAGGATTCTGGAAATGGATGGGTAACTTCTGAATATGCGATGTTGCCACGCGCTACTCACACACGCTCTGATCGCGAAAGTGTTAAAGGCAAGCTAGGTGGTCGCACGCAAGAGATTTCACGTCTAGTAGGGCGCTCACTTCGTGCAATTGTGAATATGAAAGAACTGGGTGAAAACACAATCGTTATCGACTGTGATGTATTACAAGCAGATGGTGGCACCCGCACCGCAGCAATAACAGGTGCCTACGTTGCACTTGCAGATGCAATTTCCTGGGCTAAGGAACAAGGCCATATCAAGGCAACGGCAAATCCATTGAGTGATTCAGTTGCGGCAGTCAGTGTTGGAATTATTGATGGCGTGCCAATGCTAGATCTTTGCTATGAAGAAGATGTGCGTGCTGGAACAGATATGAATGTTGTCGTTGCAGGAGATGGACGATTTATTGAGGTGCAAGGAACAGCAGAAGGTGCACCATTTGATCGTGCATTACTTGACCAACTTCTAGATTTAGCTGTCGAAGGTTGTGCAACATTGACTAAACTACAAAAAGAAGTTCTCTCAAAATAGTGCAACAAAAATTAGTTCTTGCCACGCGTAATAAAGGAAAGTTAGTTGAGTTCCGCAGGATTCTAGATGCCCTAGCACCAGGTGAAATCAATTTGGTAGGCGTTGATGAATTTACAGATTTAGTTGATGTGGAAGAGACCGGATCTACTTTTGAAGAAAACGCTTTACTGAAAGCTAGATACACAGCTAGCGCAACAGGTTTGCCAGCAATTTCAGATGATTCAGGATTATGCGTTGATTTCCTCAATGGAGATCCGGGAATCTATTCAGCTAGATGGGCTGGAACTCATGGAAATGATCAAGGGAACCTAGAGAAGCTTCTGCTGGAATTAAAAGATGTTGGCGATGACAAACGCACGGCACATTTCACTTGCGTTGCAGCGTTAGCGATGCCAGATGGTCGCAGCCATGTTGAAGAGGGTCTTTTCCATGGCCGCATCTTGCATGCAGCTGTTGGCCAGGAAGGCTTTGGGTATGACCCTATTTTCCAACCCCTCGGAATGAGTATTTCCAGCGCACAAATGAGCCCCCAAGAAAAGGATGCCATCAGTCATCGCGGAAAAGCTTTGCGCCTAATTGCGCCTCATGTCATACAAATGCTGCGGAGCCTGGGGTAGCCTTGTCCTATAGACGCACGTTTTTGACGTGCGCACCACTATCCAAGGAGTACTCGTGGCCGTAAAGAAGAAGAGCGCAGCAAAGAAGAAGGTTGCTAAAAAGGCACCTGCTAGAAAAGCTGTAGCAAAAAAATCTGTAGCTAAGAAGAAGACAACCGCAAAGCGCGCAGTGAAAAAGAGCGTTGCTAAGAAAACTGCGAAGAAAGCACCAGCAAAGAAAGCTGCTGCAAAGAAGGTTGCCAAGAAGAAGAGCGCTGCAAAGCGCCCAGTAAAGAAGAGCGCAAAGAAAGCTGCCGCGCCAAGAGTCACTGTGACTTCTTCTCGCCCAGTTACTGCTGCACCAGTTGCACCAGTTAAAGCTGTAGCTCCTTCCAAGCCAAATGCTGCACCTAAGCAAGGTGCTTCAGGCCGCGTTGTGTTTGCTGTTGTAGTAGGAATTGCTTTGTTAGCGATGGTTGTTTGGTCTCAATCAAGTACAGACAGTGATGATGGCGCAGCTCCTGCACCTTCAATGTCGCAATCTGCTGAAGCTTCAGAGTCAGCTTCACCAGAAGAGACAACAGCTGCAATTGGAACTATTGAAGCTCCATCAAAGTTTGTTGCACTTAAGAGCGCAGATGGCTTAAATCTTCGCTGGGTAGCACCTATGGCCACAGAAGGTTTAACTGGCTATAACGTTGAGATCCGTGCAAATGGAACTGGTGATTGGACAACAATCGCAACTGTTCCAGCAGATCAACTCACTCAAGCTGTAACAAAGAGCGGTGATGCTGGATGGACTCAGTTCCGTGTGTCTTCTGTTTACTCAGATGGACAAACAGCACCTGCCACAGTCTTTGGTATTCCAGGTGAGTTCAACTAAAAAGTAATTAGTAAAAGACCCTCGCTTAACGGCGGGGGTTTTTTATTTCCCCAAAGTTAATTACTTATAGCGTTGCAGTGATTGCATCAACATATGCACGAACACCAGCTGGAACCAAATGCACACCATCAGGTGCAAAATATTCAGGATGACCTGCTGAGATTGAAGCCCAATCGATAACTGTTGCTCCATATAAAGCGGCGTATTGGGCGATCAAGGCATTGTTTTCATCACGCCAACCCCTAGGCACTGCAGTGTTCACAACGATGATTTTTGGCTGGTTCTTCACTTCTTCAAAAACAGCTAAAACTTGATCAGAAGTTAATTTGTTGTTATTTCCGATATTAAAGATAACCGTTGAGTCTGCCGCATTAGCTTTGTCAGCTCGCATAACTTCAATGAGTTCAGTTGCTTGACGGCCAACACGGGCATTAATAATTGCAATATTACTTCGAGCATCTAGCTCATAGCGGATTCCCAAAATCACAGAATCACCAGTAACCCATAAACCACCTTCTTGGGTTGCAGTTGGTTCACTTGGTTGAATTGGTTGTTCAAGTTGTTGCTTGATAATTGCCATTTCTTTGTCACTTTGTGAAATGGCATTAGCGCTGATGTATGAGGTGCCTAAAATCAAGAGAAGAATTGAAGCAACAACTGTGCTCTTTTGTCGTCGCTGAACATTCTTAGTGCGGTATTTCATTCCTTTAAACCAATATTCAACTAATCCACTTCGAACAGGGAGCTCGACTAAACGCAGTGAGATATCAGCCAGAGCAAACACAACCAAGATACGTAAGGCATATAGAGCCCATGGTGATCCCTCAAGATCTACCGCAGGGCGCGTTACTTGGAATACAACCCAGTGCCACAAGTAAATTGCATACGAGCGCTCACCAATCCACACGGCAACCTTGCTGCTAAGCATTGGTGCAAATCGTGAAGCTGGATGAACGATGCTAGTCAGGATTGCGCAACCAAAGAGACCAGCTAGTGGAAAAGCTAATTTATAAAGAGTGGGATCGCTTTCATTAATTAAGAAAAAGGTTCCCAGTAATCCAACAAATCCGATTACGCCAATACCATCAATAAAATCTTGTGCTCGTCTATTGACTTGCTCTTGAAGATTCTGAGGAACCCAACTCACGGCAAGTGCGGCTCCTAGAAATAATCCAATGCTGTGAGTATCTGTGCCGAAGTAAACATGGCTTACTTGTGAGGCATTTGCTGCATCAACCTCATATGAGACTAGTAGTAAGGCAATACCTGAAATCGCAGCAATAAATAGAGCAGCACCAGGGATTTTGGCTTTACCAAATTGGCGCAAAACGAGAAGCAAAATGAGTGGCCAGATGAGATAGAACTGAGCTTCAACTCCTAGTGACCAGGTGTGCTGTAGCAAGGGCGGCCGCGAAATCGAGTCGAAATAGTCAGTCTGTCTAAAAACTAACCACCAGTTCATTCCACCAAAGAGTGCAAATGGACTATCGCTAACAAAGCGACGCATAGTTTCTGGTGCCCAAATGCTGATATAGATAATTGTCACAAAGATCATGAACACAAGTGGTGGAAATAATCTACGAATTCGCGCTTTATAAAATGCGCGCAAATCTAAACCACCACTGCGCTGGATTGAATCTAGAAGCAAGCGTGTGATTACATAGCCAGAGATTACAAAGAAGAGATCCACGCCAAGAAAGCCGCCTGGTATCCAAGAAAAACCTAAGTGATAGAGCATTACTGCAATAACTGCTACAGCACGTAACCCATCAATGGCAGGGATATAACGAATACCGCGGGGAGTGGACATAACTAATTACTTACGCGATGCAGATTTCTTCGCAGCTGCTTTCTTGGCGGTTTTCTTGGCAGGCTTCTTTGCCGCTTTCTTAGGAGCAGCGAGTTCTGGCTTAGTGCGCTGACTGGCCACACGGATTGGGCCGGTATTGATGATGGTGTCATCAGAGTTAAGGTTTTCAATAACACTGCGTTGTAAATCAGCAAGGCGCGTAAATGCGCTCTCAAGACGTGAACGTGATTGGTGAATCGCTGACTCTGCAGCATCAAGTGATTGAGTCTGAATCTTGTATAGGCGTTCTGCTTCAGAAATAACACTTGAAAGCCACTGGCGGTAGTTAGTAACTTCTCCAGTTGCTTCACTCACAATGCGCTCACCCTCACGGCGTGCTGCAGTTGCTAGAGCAGAGGCTTCACGTCTCTTACTTTCAATAAGTGATTCAGCTTCAACTTCGGCTTCAGCAATCTTGTCTGATGCTTCAGATTCAGCGGCTTGAATGTATTTGCGACCACGTGATTCAGCGCTACTTAAAATAGTGCGAGCTTTAGCATCAGCTGCTTCAATCTCTTCTTTTGTTGTGCGATTAGTTTCAGCAATCAATCGAGTCGCAATAGATTGCGCCTTGCTCTCACGAGCTTGCGCTGACTTAATCATCGACATTGCAGTCTCGGTGGCAAGAATTTCAAACTCTTCTTTGCTCAATCCCGTGATGTCGCGGCGTGATTTGAGATCAGCTAACTGTGATTCAAGTTCGCGAATGCGCTCGACAGATGAAGGCGCTTGTTCTTCTTCGCCCTTAAATCCGACCCAATTAAGGAAGGAGTTTTTCTCAGCCATCGTCGTACCTCGCAACTCGTTGATAAGAGAGCCTTAGGTTAGAGCAAGGCCTTACTTACTGTAAATCGCCACCGAAATCGCTATGTACTGCGAGATCCAGGCTGCCAGCACGAATATATGGAAGAGCTCATGGAAGCCAAAGTACTTCGCATCGCGCCCTGGACGCTTGAGGGCGTAGAAGATTGCACCGATGGAGTAAAAAAGGCCGCCTATGAGAATTGGAAGTAGCACCCATAAACCACCCTCTCGGTAGAGCGCCGGCGTATAAATGATGGCCACCCACCCGAGCAATAAATAATTTGCAACGTATAACCAGCGTGGTGCATTGAGCCAAAAAACGCGCAAGCCCACACCAATTGCCGCACCGACCCAAACAACTAGAAGCAAAATATTTCTGCTTCGACCTTCAAGAAGGGCAACTGCAAAAGGGGTATACGAACCGGCTATGAGCAAATTGATATTTGCATGGTCCCAGCGTCGCCAAATTTTCTTCTTTGCTGGCGTCCAGGGAACTCGGTGATAAACAGCCGAGACACTAAATAACATAATTGCAGTAATGGAATAGATAGCAACAGCAAATTTGAGTGATGACTTACTAAGAATGAAAAGCACCAGTGAAGCAATAATGACAGCAGGGGTTGCACCAAGATGAAACCAACCACGCAATTTAGGTGGGACCACAGGTAGCTGTGTCATGTAAGCAGGGTACTGCTTGTTTCTACCCCCTGTATCGACAAATACTCGCCACGCTGATAAGAATCTCCTATGACATTTAGATCTCCTATATTCGAACTCAGCCACACATACATTGACGATGAAGCAGCCTTGAGCCCAATGGGTTGTACCTATTTGGGTAATGGACTCAATCAAGACAAGCTTGATGATTTCTCAATCGCAGGCGCAGCAGTTTCAGCTGACTTAACTCGTCAGACACTTAAGAAACTTCTGACATTAAAGCCCATTGATGAGATTGATCGAATTGCCCAAACTGTTATGCAAGAGCGCTTGGAATCATCACTTGCTCTGCACGATAGCCAGGAGTCTTTTGTCTTATGGAATGTTCTAACATCCCCACCTTCAAATGTGCGTTCAATTTTTGAACTTATGCCAAAGAGCACCGATAAAGACTTCGACAACATCGCTAAGCGATTAGCAGCAGTTGATGGCGCATATAAGTCATGGACTGGGGCGATCATGGAGGTCGCTAAGAGTGGAAAGACAACTGCTCAGCGCCAAGTTCGTGGAGTTATTGAACAACTCAATAACTATGCAAATGGTGGATTTAGCACAATGTGTAAAAACTTTGATGCTGCAGGTAAATATCCAGCAATTCATGAGAATGCAAAGCTGGCTGAGAAAGCGGCCGCAGAGACGGCTGAGTTTTTAAAGAATCAGTATCTTCCTATTGCTAACCCAGAAGATGCAGTTGGCGCTGATCGTTACGCCGTTTGGGCACGCTACTTCACCGGTGCAAAGTTAGATCTTCGTGCAACCTATGAGTGGGGAATGGCTGACCTAAAGGCTATTAACGAGCGCATGTGGGAGATTGCTGATCAGATTAAGCCTGGCGCAAAAACACTTCGCGAGGTTGCTGATCACCTTGATAAGGATCCAAAGTATGTAATCAAGGGTAAAGAAAATGTTGTTAAGTATTTGCAAGAGTTCACTGATGCCGCAATTGCGCGCATGGATGGCGAATACTTTGAAATTGATGATCGCATCAAGATTTGCGAAGCGCGTCTTGCACCAGAAGGAAGTGCATCTGCGCCGTATTACAACCCACCTTCTGAAGATTTATCTCGCCCAGGCACGACTTGGATTCCAATGCTTGGAAAAGATGAGGCCAGCAGCTGGCATTTAGTTTCAACTTGGTATCACGAAGCTGTGCCTGGACATCACTTGCAATGCGCAACTGTTGCAATTGAAAAAGATCGCTTGTCTCGCTTCCAAATCAATGGTGCATGGATTAGCGGTTATGGCGAAGGCTGGGCGCTCTACGCAGAGCGCTTTATGAATGAGCTAGGCGCATTTGATGAGCCAGGAATTGAAATGGGCTATCTATCTGCTCAAGCTTTGCGTGCTGCGCGTATTGTCGTAGACATCGGAATGCACCTTGGATACACAGATTTTGATGGCAAGGTATGGAACGCCGAGTCATCTCGCAAACTCCTTAATGAGCAGGCACTTCTAGATGAGGATCATTCACGTAGTGAAACCGATCGTTACCTGGGTTGGCCTGGCCAAGCTATTTCCTACAAAGTAGGCGAGCGCGTTTGGATGAAGGCCCGTGAAGATGCCAAGGCCCGCCTTGGATCGGCCTTCTCACTCAAGAAATTCCACACCTATGCCCTTAAGATCGGCCCAATGGGGCTTGACCCATTCGCCGTGGAATTGGCTAGCTGGGACGGAAAATAGCCCGAGGGTGAGGCCCTTACAGGCGTAAAAAACTTGAAATATCTGAGAATCTTTTGGGATTTCACCCTGTTTTTTTAGCGCTTTCCACTCATAATTGGTCTTACTAAGCGCAGTGAGGCGCCTCGAGGTCCTCAATGCTCTGGCACTAGATGCCATCAGACATCTAGGTAACTTAAACCTCCCGGAGGCATATTTCAATGCAACTAGACAGCAACCAATGGAACCTGGTCTATAACGTATTCTCGTTTGGACTTGTTTCAATGCTCGCATGCACAATCTATACGCTCGTTTCACAACAGCGCGTATTGGCTAAGTACCGCAATGCACTAGTGATGTCATCAATGGTGACATTCATCGCTGGATACCACTACCTACGCATTTTTGATTCATTCAAGCATGCATCAGAAGGTGGAAAAGTACTTCTAGATGGATCTCAGAATTCATTCAACGAGGCATACCGCTACGTTGACTGGCTACTCACAGTACCTCTACTTCTTGTTGAAGTAATTGCAGTACTTGCATTAGCTAAGGAAGTTTCACGTTCCCTCATCACGCGCTTGGTCCCAGCTTCAGCTGCGATGATCGCGCTTGGATACCCAGGTGAAATTTCAAACGATCAGAACACACAGGTTCTATACGGTGTTCTATCAACACTTCCATTCATCTACATCCTTTACGTTCTATTCGTAGAACTAGGTAAGTCACTTGAGCGTCAACCAGCAGGAGTTGCAGAGACCGTTGGTCGCTTGCGTCTTCTATTAATCGCTACATGGGGCGTTTACCCAATTGCCTACATCTTCAACATCGTTGGCGATGCATCAGCATCATCATTCGTAACTGTTCAAGTAGGTTACACAATTGCTGACGTTCTAGCTAAGTGCGTATTCGGTCTTACAATTCTCAAGATCGCACGCATGAAGTCAATGGCTGAAGGCATGAAGGAAGATCACTAATTAAATAGATTGAAGATGGGGTGTCGAGAAATCGACACCCCATTTCTATTTTTAAGGAGGAATAGCAGTGAAAAGTAGCCTTATTAACAACTACAGAATGGGCGGGTATCTGCTCATCGCCATCGGCCTAATTAATTTGAGATATCAAACTGGGGACAACGGAGTAGTGGGACGTAGTTTGACCATCGTTATTCCTGGTGCGATTTTGCTTGCATGTACCTGGATTCCAACGCTAGCTAAAAAATTGGAAACAAAAGCAGTTCAAGCTTTTTCAATAGTTATTGGGCTTGCCCTTATTGTCTACGCTGCAATTAACTAGCTAGGTGCTTGCAAAACTCCCATAAATGGAGAAGAGTCGCGGGCATGAGCGAAAACAATGAATGGTCTTTTGAAACCCAACAAATCCACGCAGGTCAAAACCCTGATTCAGATACGGGATCTCGATCTCTTCCGATTTATCAAACTACTGCTTATCAATTCCGAGATACACAGCACGCTGCCAACCTCTTTGGTATCGCCGAAGCTGGAAATGTTTATACCCGCATCAACAACCCAACTCAAGACGCGGTTGAAAAACGTCTAGCGGTTCTTGAAGGTGGCGTTGCCGCGCTATTGGTTTCATCTGGAATGGCAGCAACAACCCTTGCAATTATGAACGTTGCCCAAGCTGGCGACCATGTGGTTTCAAGTTCAAATGTTTATGGCGGAACTTTTAACCTCTTTAACTACACACTTCCAAAATTTGGCATTGAAGTTACTTTTGTTAATGACACCGGCAATATGGATGCATGGCGGGCAGCAGTTAAGCCCAACACCAAAGCTTTCTTTGGTGAGGGAATATCAAATCCATTAGGCGCAGTACTAGACCTGGCAGGCATTGCTGCAGTTGCCCATGAAGCTGGCGTGCCGTGGATTGTTGATAACACCATTGCAACGCCTTATGTAACCCGCCCATTTGATCATGGCGTCGACATCATTGTGCACTCAGCAACAAAGTTCCTTTCAGGCCATGGCAATGCAATGGTTGGAGCAATCGTTGACTCTGGAAACTTTGATTTTGCAAAGGATCCCAAGAAGTTTCCCGGCTTTAATGAACCTGATCCAAGTTATAACAACATGGTTTTTGCAAAAACTCTTGGCGTTGGTGGCGATTTTGGTGCAAACCTTGCCTACATCTTTAAAGCTCGTCTACAACTTCTGCGCGACTTTGGTTCTTCAGTCTCACCATTTAACGCCTGGTTACTTGCACAGGGCTTAGAGACGCTCAATCTGCGCATGGATCGACATTTGCTCAATGCACAGGCCTTAGCCGAATGGCTAGAAAAGCAGCCTGAAGTTGCGCATGTGAGTTATGCAGGACTTCCTACATCTCCTTGGTATGCAACGGCAAAGAAATATGCACCAAAAGGTGCAGGTGCGGTCTTTGCATTTGAGTTAAAGGGTGGCGCAACTGCGGGCCGTAAATTTGTTGAGGGATTAAAACTATTTAGCCACGTTGCAAACATTGGCGATGTTCGCTCCTTAGTAATTCATCCTGCATCAACAACTCATGCCCAGCTCAGCCCTGATGAGCAATTAAAAGCTGGAATAACTCCAGGAATGGTCCGCTTGAGTATTGGCCTAGAAAATATCGAAGATATTAAAAACGATGTTAAGTTGGGCTTTGCTGCAGTTAAAAACGCTTAATCTATTTTCTAAAAGATAGATCAGCCTTTTTCATCTCAGCTACAAGTACTCTGATTGCATTTGGCCCCATGCCATGAAGTTCTTTGAGTGCTGCAAGTGATGTCTTGCGCAGATCACTAACTGTAAAAAGACCATTATCGATTAATGCACGACGAGCTGGTGCTGCTAAACCAATCGCAATCCATTCGCCTTCTATCTCTGAATACTTATCGTTATCTACCTCAGAGGCAGTAGGTGCAGAGTTACTCACGGCCTTTTGCGCACGGCGTTCCGCAGCAGCTTTTTTTGCTTGAGATGCCAACATCTTTGTACGTGCAGGAGATTGTTTGGCCATGAGAAGAGTTTACTTTCTAATCTTTCTGATACTTATGTGCGGGAGAAGGGACTTGAACCCTCACGTCCGAAGACACAGGTTCCTAAGACCTGCGTGTCTGCCATTTCACCACTCCCGCTAACCCAGATAAAAAACCTTGCGGCTTTCATATGGATAGGGGACAAGATTAGAGGTAAGTTAGGGATGTACCAAAACGAGCGCATAAGAAAGGCTTTTCGCTATGTCACTAACACCTACTCCTGCAGATAAGTTCACTTTTGGTCTCTGGACGGTTGGCTGGCAGGCACGTGACCCTTTCGGAGATCCCACTCGAGGTGCGCTAGATCCAGTCCGCACAGTCAATGAGTTAGCTGCTCGCGGTGCCTATGGAGTGACTTTCCACGATGATGACTTAATTCCATTTGGAAGTGATGAAGGCGCACGCCGCACCCATATCGATCGCTTTAAGAAAGCTTTAGCTGACACTGGAATGAAAGTTCCAATGGCCACTACAAATCTATTTTCGCATCCAGTGTTTAAGGATGGCGCTTTTACATCAAATGATAAAGATATTCGCCGTTATGCAATTCGCAAGGTGATGCAAAATATTGAACTGGCTGTTGAACTGGGCGCAAAGACGTATGTGTGCTGGGGTGGACGTGAAGGCGCAGAATCAGATGGTGCAAAGGATGGTTATGTTGCACTTGATCGCTTCCGTGAAGCCTTTAATACTTTAGGTGAGTTCGTAACTGATAATGGATATGACATTAAATTTGCAATTGAACCAAAGCCAAATGAGCCTCGAGGAGATATCTTTTTACCAACAATTGGTCATGCTCTTGCTTTTATCTACACTTTAGATCGTCCAGAGCTTGTTGGACTTAACCCTGAAGTTGGCCACGAGCAAATGGCTGGACTTAACTTCGTTCACGGCATTGCACAAGCTCTATGGCAAAAGAAGTTGTATCACATCGACCTTAACGGCCAGCATGGTCCAAAGTTTGATCAAGACTTAGTCTTTGGTCATGGAGATCTAAAGTCAGCATTCTTCTTAGTTGATTTACTTGAGCGCTATAAGTATGACGGACCAAAGCACTTTGACTACAAGCCAGCGCGCACAGAAGATGACAAGGGTGTTTGGGAGTCAGCGACATCCAATATGCGCACCTACTTAGCTCTCAAAGAGCGTGCTGCGGCATTTCGCGCTGATCCTCGTGTAATTGAAGCGATGAAGGCTTCTAATATCCCAGGGTTGAATGAATCAACGTTGGGCTCTGGTGAAACATGGAGAGATCTAGCTAAAGATTCCTTCGATGTTGAAGCTGCAGGTGCACGTGGATATGGCTATGAACTAGTTGATCAGCTTGCACTAGAGCATCTCATGGGAGTGAAAGCCTAAACCCCATGAGGAAGTAATCTCATAACGGGGTTTAACTTCGAGATTACTTTGCTGAGTTAGCGTGAGGCAGAACTTCTCTTGCGTGATACTGCGTCAACAGTTGCCGCAAGAATCAAAACTCCACCAGTAACGAGGAAGTTAATTCCTGCTGGTAGCCCCAAGAGGCCCAGACCGTTATCAATGATTGCAATCACTAAGGCACCAACTGCAGCGTGAACAAGGCGACCACGTCCACCAAAGAGGCTCACTCCACCAACGACTGCTGCAGCTACACCAGAGAGAACGATCGCCTTACCGGCAGTTGCTTCAACTGCACCTACGCGACTGGCATTGAAAATTCCAGATACCACAGCAAGGGTTGAACATAAGATGAAAGCAGTAATGCGAATCTGGACGACCTTGATTCCAGCGCGACGAGCTGCCTCAGGATTTCCTCCAACAGCGTATAAGTGACGACCGAAGCGCGTGCGATCTAGTAAGAGTGTTCCTAGGAACAAAATCGTAACTGCAATAGGAACAACGATTGGTACGCCACTGATCTCCTTCATTGAAGTACTTCTATTTGTATTTAACAGTGAAACGAGCGCCGCACCCAGTCCAGCAACAATTGCCAATTTGGTATACAACAATGAAATAGGACGATTTGCTAACCCATTTCGAGAACGCACTCGACGATCGTAGAAACTTAATAGAGCCATGAGTACTAGAGCGATACCTAGAAATGCCCAACCCATCCATCCAGGAAGGTTGTCATTCATCACTGCGCGAATTTCCGGGACTTCGATGCGGTAGATACCACCATCACCGAGCAAGGCTAGTTGTAACCCTTGGAAGCCCAAGAAGAGGCCAAGTGTGACAACGAACGAGGGCACCCCAACTCGTGCAACGAAAAAACCAATGAAGGCACCAATTGCAGCCCCACAAAGCAGGCCAGCAAGGATAGAAATTCGCCAGTCGATTCCCCATCGGTTCGTCATAATAATAAACAGGGCCATGGCCACACCCGAAGTTACGCCGGCGGATAGGTCAATCTCTGCAATCAAAATAACAAAAACAAGTGCCATAGCAATCATCATTAGCGTTGCTGTTTGAGTCAAGAGATTTGCAAAGTTGCCCTCAGTTAAAAAGTATGGATTGAGTAATGAAAAAAGCAAGGTGAGAACAAAGAGTGAGAGTACAGATGGGAGTGCACCCATTTCGCCGCCTTTTACACGGGAAACATAGGCATTTACCTGCTCGCGGACATTTCCTTCGTGGCCAGATCCAATTGTGACGCTCATGCCTGATCTCCCATCGTGCGAGTACCGGTGATGTACTGAACGACATCGAGGTGGTTTGTATCTTTTGATTCAAGGTTTGCCACCATTTTGCCCAAATAAAGAACGGCAATATCGTCAGCAACTTTAAAAACATCTTGCAGGTTGTGGCTAATAATGATCACAGCTACACCAGAGTCGGCCAAACGTCGTACTAAGTTGAGAACTTGCTCGGTCTGTGCCACACCCAGGGCCGCTGTTGGCTCATCGAGAATTACAACTTTGGCATTGCGCAATACCGAGCGCGCGATTGCAACGGTCTGACGTTGACCGCCTGATAGTGATGCAACTTTTTGACGTACTGATTTCACTGTTCTGACCGAAAGTCCCGTCAAAGTCTTTGATGCTTCAAATTCCATTTGGGGTTCATTGAGTGTGACACCTGTCATGGATTCACGACCGAGGAACATGTTTTGGACAATATCTAAATTTTCGCACAGAGCCAGATCTTGATACACAACTTCAATACCTAGGGCAGCTGCCGCACGCGCGCTAGGCAGGTGTACCTGCTCGCCTTCAAACTTCACCACCCCGTGGTCATACTCTTGAACACCGGCAAGGCCTTTGATGAGTGTTGATTTACCTGCTCCGTTATCTCCCACAAGAGCTGTTACTCGTCCGGCATACACTTTAAAATCGATTCCTTTGAGGACATCAACCGGACCAAAGCTTTTGGTAATTCCGATGAGTTCAACAATCGGCGTTTGTGAAGTCATGTCGACCTTTCAAATATGGTTGCAATAACTGTTTAACACTAGAGAGCATTGTGATGCAAAATAAGCACTTGGCGTAAAAGCCTCCGCGCCGGCAATCAAATCACCGGCGCGGAGGATTTACTTATTTTTAAACGTTACTGAGTAACGCCGTACTTCTCGCACGCAGCCATGACTGCATCTGTGCAGACCTCTTCGTACTTAGCATCTCCTGCAGCAACAACATCCTTGACCTGATCAGCTCCGGTTAGGTTTGGAGTTACGGCAATGTATGGAGTTCCATCAGCAAGTGTCTTGTCAGCAGTTGGTGTCTCGCCGTTAAGGAGAGCAATCGCCAAATCTGATGCAGCCTTTGCAATCAGTGTGTATGGCTTCCAAACTGTTGCAGTCTGCTTACCTAGAAGAACGTTCTGGAGACCAGCTGGAGAAGCATCTTGTCCTGAAACAGGAACCTTCAAGCCAGCCTTATCTAGAATTGTGATGACGTTTGCAGCGTTGTTGTCGTTTGGTGCAAGAACTGCATCAACTTTTCCACCAACAGCTGTAAGAGCCTGCTCGAACAATGTTCCGGCCTTTGCGCCATCCCATGTTCCAGCCATTTCGAATATTGGCTTAACGCCAGCTGGGACTAGAACTGAAAGTGCTCCGTCATAGAACATCTTTGCATTTCCATCTGTTGGATCTCCCTGACCGTAGATAACACGGGCAGTCTTTGGATCCTTACCAGCTGCAGCTAGACCATCAAGAATTGACTGACCTTGAAGAGCTCCGACTGACTCGTTATCAAATGATACGTAGTAGTCAGCGCCTTCGATTGGGCGGTCGTATGCAATTACAGGAATACCTGCTTCTTTAGCCTTTGCTGCTACCTGGATACCTGCACCCTGGTAATCAACAAGAATCATGACACCGCAACCCTTTGTAAGCATCTGATCTGCGATCGTTGCGTACTTAGCTGTATCACCTTGTGCGTTCTGAATATCTGTTTCAAATCCTGCACCTGTAAGTGCAGAATCCATTGCTGGACGATCTCCGTTTTCCCAACGTGTTGATGACTCTGAGTCAGGAAGGATCATGCATGCACGCTTCGCTGCTGCATCATCGCTGCTTGAGCAACCTGAGATCAACAAAGCTGCTGCTGATGCAATCGCAACAGCAATAACTAGACGGCGCTTTGCCATATGTATTTACCTTTCGAAAGGATCGCACCCCTGGGCGAATCTTTTTCCACCCAGATGAGATAGGAGCGATAGTGAGGTAAACGGTAGTGGGGATGCCTAGATTCGTCACTCTATTTTTGGGGAAATATCACCCCATCACCTAACGATTTGATAACGCTCAACTGAGCGCACGATAGCCTTAGGCAGTGTCCACACAGGTAGAGCAGTTAGAAGCGGCGATCAAAGCCGCCCTTGAGCGAGCGTTCAAAGCTGGCTCACTATCTGGACAAATCCCGGAGGCCATCAAATTAGAGCGGCCCAAAGATCGCGACCATGGCGACTATGCAACTTCTATTGCACTCCAACTTGCAAAGCCTGCCGGCAAAAATCCCCGCGATGTTGCACAGATTATTTGTGACCTATTAGCCGGCACAGAGGGTATTTCCAAAGTAGATATTGCAGGCCCAGGATTTATTAACATCACGCTTAACCGTGCTAATCAAGCCGAGTTAGTGGCAACAATTCTTAAGGCAACTAAGGATTACGGAAAAGGCATGGCGCTCGCAGGAGTAAGTATCAACCTTGAATTCATTAGCGCTAATCCAACAGGTCCACTGCACTTAGGTCACACGCGATGGGCGGCAGTGGGAGATTCATTGGGACGTGTCCTATCTGCTGCAGGGGCCGATGTTAAACGCGAGTTTTATATTAATGATCGCGGCAATCAGATGGACTTATTTGGAGCATCAGTTGAAGCTGCTGCATTGGGAAATCCCATTCCTGAAAATGGTTATCAAGGTGCATACATCGCAGATTTAGCTAAAGAAGTTGTTGCAAGCAATGCATCCATTGCCTCATTGCCAGAAGGGGAGCGCCATCCAGCATTTCGCGAAGCTGCTTATGCCCTTCAGCTAAAAGATCAGCAGAGAGTCTTAGATACTTTTGGAACACATTTTGATGTCTGGTTTTCAGAGCGTTCATTACATGATCAAGGCGCAGTTGAGCATGGCTTAGAGAAGTTGCGCAAGCAGGGCCATGTCTTTGAAGAAGAAGGTGCAATGTGGCTGCGCACAACTGACTTTGGCGATGATAAAGATCGCGTATTAACTAAATCCGATGGCTCACTTACTTATTTCTCTTCCGATACCGCTTATTACATCAATAAACGCGAGCGGGGCTTTGATATTTGTATCTACATGCTGGGCGCTGACCACCATGGATATGTGAATCGTTTAAAAGCTATTGCCGCATGTGCTGGTGATGATCCTGAATACAACATCCACGTTCTTATTGGTCAGCTAGTAAAGATTATGGAAGGCGGCGAGGAAGTTAAATTGTCTAAGCGCGCCGGCACGATTATTACCTTAGAAGAGCTAGTTGAAAAAGTAGGCGTTGATGCTGCCCGCTATACATTGATTCGCTACCCAGTCGATACGCCGATGGTTATGGATATCGATATCTTGAAGCGCAACACCAATGAGAACCCGGTCTACTACGTTCAATATGCCCATGCTCGCATCGCTGCCGTGTTGCGAAATGCCGCTGAATTAAATATCCCAGTTGACCTCAGCGCCTTTGATTCTTCACAACTGACCCATGATCGTGAAAACGAACTACTAGGAGCTTTAGCTGAATTTCCACGTGTGGTGCAAAGTGCGGCTGAACTTCGCCAACCTCACCGCGTTGCGCGCTACCTTGAAGAATTAGCTGGCACTTATCACGGCTTCTATGCTGATTGTCGAGTGCTACCAATGGGAGAAGAAAACCCATCGCCATTACACACTGCCCGTCTATTACTCTGTGCTTCTACGAAACAAGTAATTCAAAATGGTTTGGATTTATTGGGCGTTAGTGCACCGGAGAGGATGTAGGTATGTGGTCCTCGCACGTTAAGACTGGCACAGAATTAACTATCTCTTCTGTTTCAG
>Ga0208486_1000045_pt1 | contig 37266 bp, 35 predicted proteins | sample LakMenEpi03Aug12_FD_150664 | JGI IMG/M metagenome (GOLD analysis project Ga0208486, IMG submission 150664) | Freshwater microbial communities from Lake Mendota, WI - 03AUG2012 deep hole epilimnion (SPAdes) | ecosystem: Environmental > Aquatic > Freshwater > Lentic | place: Lake Mendota, Madison...
CGATAACACTGTGGCAACACCCTATGTTATTAAGCCAATTGAATTTGGTGCAGATGTAGTTGTCCACTCAGCTACAAAGTTTTTGGCCGGTCATGGAAATGCAGTAGTTGGCGCGATTGTTGATTCAGGTAACTTTGACTATGCGCTCTATCCAGAGAAGTTCACAAGCTTTAATACTCCAGATCCTTCGTATCACGGCCTTGTGTATGCCCAAGCCCTAGGAGTGGGTAGTGCTTTTGGTGCAAACCTTGCCTACATCTTCAAGATTCGCCTGACTTTGCTGCGCGACATAGGAGCCGCCGTTAGCCCATTTAACGCATGGTTATTGGCTCAAGGTCTTGAGACTCTGACACTTCGCATGAAACAACATTTAGACAATGCCAAAGCTGTTGCAACATGGCTTGAGAGCCACCCACAGGTTGAGAAGGTTAACTACTCATCTCTACCCAGCAATTCATATAACAAACTGGCCACAAAGTATGCACCTAAGGGTTCAGGCTCAGTCCTCTCCTTTGAAATCAAGGGTGGGATAGAGGCGGGAAAGAAGTTTGTTGAGGGATTGAGCTTGCACTCACACGTTGCAAACATTGGTGATGTGAGATCTCTGGTTATTCATCCAGCATCGACGACCCATTCACAACTATCGGCAGAGGAGTTATTGAGTGCCGGAGTCAAACCTGGCTTAGTTCGCCTCTCTGTTGGTCTGGAAGATATTGAAGATATCAAGGCAGATCTTGCAGATGGTTTTGCTGCCGCACAGTAGATGTCACAAATAAACGCTCCGGTTACCGGGGCATGGCTTGAAGACCATGCACCCGGTGATCGGCGTTTTATAAAGATTGGTGATGTTGGACTTGAAGATGGTGAAGTACTCAAAGATGTGACTATCGCCTATCAAAGCTGGGGCGAGTTAAATGAAAATAAAGATAATGCGATTTTAGTAAATCATGCGATGACTGGGTGGTCAGATGTTGCTGGCTGGTGGCCTTCAATGGTGGGACCTGGATTGCCATTTGATACAGATAAGTATTTTGTCGTGTGTCCTAATGTTATTGGTGGATGTCAGGGATCAACAGGAGCATCTTCGATTGCCCCAGATGGCAAAAGATATGGCTCTCGTTTTCCATCACTGACTATTCGCGACATGGTCAATGCTGAAATTCAATTTAGTGATGTGCTAGGAATTGATAAATATCGCTTAGCCGTTGGGCCATCCTTAGGGGGAATGCGCTCACTGGAATGGGCGGTGCAGTTGCCACACCGCGTTGGTGCCATCTGCACTATTGGTTCATCAGCAGTTGCCACCGGTGATCAGATCGGTACATGGTCCATTGAGCTACGTGCAATAAAGAGTGATCCCAACTTCAATAACGGTGATTACTACGAACAAGAGCATGGTCCGATTGAAGGAATGGGAATTGCTAGGCGTATTGCCCACCTGACCTATAGAACTGAAGCTGAGATGGACATTCGCTTTGGTAGAGAACTCCAGGGAGATGACACCGGGCGCTATGCCGTGGAGTCATATCTTGATCATCAGGCCGATAAGTTGGCCCATCGCTTCGATGCCAATACCTATATTTCACTGACTGAGGCGATGATTTCCCATGACATTGGCCGTGGACGCGGAGGAGTAGTTGCAGCCCTTGAATCGATCACTATTCCGGTGGTGGCTGTGGCTATAGATACCGATCGACTCTTTCCTAGGCGATTACAGGCTGAGATAGCCGACTTTGCACCTCACGCAGCCCCGTTGGTGACGATTTCATCGCCATTTGGCCATGATGGCTTCCTGGTGGAGGTTGAATCTGTGGGAAATGTGATTAGACAGGCACTGGATTTAGCTAAATAAGGGTCGAATTATCGCTTTTGGATGTGCATTTACCCCTGTGGACAAATTATAATATAGCCATCGCATCAGCGCGCTCGCTGAGAAAATCAAAGGATAATTGTGGCTGTATTTAGTGCGCTCAAAAACAAGGTGTTAAAGAAAGCTTCTGCAAAAAAAGCTGCACCTGCAAAGAAATCCGCTGCTAAAAAAGTAGCTCCTGCTAAAAAGAGCTCGCCAGTAAAGAAAGCGGCTGCAAAGAAGAGTGCACCTGCCAAAAAAGTAGCTGCTAAGAAAGCAGCGCCAGTTAAAAAGGCAGCCCCTGCGAAAAAGATTGCACCAGCAAAGATTGCACTAAAGAAAGATTTAACGGCAAAAGATGTTCAAGCAATTGTTGATGCTAAAAATGCAGTATTGCGCCAGCATGAAGTTTTAGCGGAGCTAGAAAAGCGTGGCGTTACATCGATTAATCGCATTCCTAAAAAGACTGATAAAGATTTAGTGGATGAAGCCCGCGCCTTAGCAACTGAAGTACCAGTCATTGTTGAAAAACTACGCAAGGCTGGCCTTGGTTCACCATCTCGTATTTTGAAAAAGAGCGACTACGCACTTATCGAGCCCAAGGTTGCCCCAGTTGCTGCGCCAAAGATTGATGCTAAGACCGGAAAAGCAGTCAAGGTTAAGATCGATGGGGAAGAAGTAGAGCTTGAAGAAGTAGAGCTTGAAGATGTTGAGGTTTTGATTAAGGAAGCTGTCGAAATCATCGATGGTGAAGAAGAAGAAAAGGGCAACCAACCACGCGTTGTTAACTTAACTGAAGATACTTCTGGAAATGAAGAAAATGCCTTTACATTAAAGGCCTCTGAAGAAGATGACGCTCCTGCCCAGACAGTTATGACCGCTGGTGCTACAGCTGATCCTGTGAAGGACTACCTCAAGCAAATTGGTCGCGTGGCACTTCTTAACGCAGAGCTTGAAGTAGAGCTTGCTACACGCGTTGAAGCAGGTCTCTTTGCTGAGGCAAAGCTCAAAGATGAGAAGAAGATTGAAAAGAAGTTAAAGCGCGAACTTGAATGGCTGGTTGAAGATGGAAAGCGTGCAAAGAATCACTTGCTAGAGGCAAACCTTCGCCTCGTTGTTTCACTTGCAAAGCGCTACACCGGTCGTGGCATGCTTTTCCTTGACCTTATTCAAGAAGGTAACTTAGGTTTGATTCGCGCCGTTGAGAAGTTTGACTACACAAAGGGCTATAAGTTCTCAACATATGCCACATGGTGGATTCGCCAGGCGATTACCCGTGCAATGGCTGACCAGGCCCGCACAATCCGTATCCCTGTGCACATGGTGGAAGTTATTAACAAGTTGGCACGTGTTCAGCGCCAGATGCTTCAAGATCTTGGTCGCGAACCGACCCCAGAAGAGTTAGCTAAAGAGCTTGATATGACACCTGAAAAGGTTGTCGAAGTTCAAAAGTATGGCCGTGAACCTATTTCACTTCACACACCTCTTGGTGAAGAAGGAGATTCTGAGTTCGGTGATTTGATTGAAGACTCTGAAGCAGTTGTTCCAGCCGATGCGGTTTCATTCACATTGCTACAAGAGCAGTTGCACTCAGTTCTAGATACGCTCTCAGAGCGCGAAGCTGGAGTAGTTGCAATGCGATTTGGTTTAACTGATGGTCAACCTAAGACTTTGGATGAAATTGGAAAGGTCTATGGCGTTACACGTGAGCGTATTCGCCAGATTGAATCCAAGACAATGTCTAAGCTTCGTCACCCTTCACGCAGCCAGGTCTTGCGCGACTACCTCGACTAAATCATGGACAAGCCAACGATTTTTGTTAATCCCAAAAGCGGATCTATCAAGATCAACGGTGAAGTCGATGTTGTTGATGTTGATGGCAAGGTAGTCGAAACTCTTACTAATCCCAAGCTTTGTGGCTGTGGGCTTTCTAAAGATAAGCCGTGGTGCGATTCATCCCATGGGGAGTATGTGAAGATCGTTGCCCAGCAACTTCGTAACGCTCGTGAATTAGTTAAGCCTTGCAATCTCTATGGTGCAACACCTGTTCGAGCACGTGAGATCCGTGAAAATGAACTTAAGTACCGCTTGGAACATGAAGAGGTATTGGTGGGAGTCAAACTCGGGGGAGCGTTGGATTCAACGAAGAAAGAAGATCCAACATATATCAACATCTTTGGGTATTTAACTGATGTGATGCAGTGCGTGGATTCAATAAAGACTGCTTCAATGATTTACCCACGGGCAGAAGCTGAAGTTGTCTTTAAGTTAAGCAAAGAGATTGACAGTGAAATTCATCCATCAGAAGTTCTTGACTACGTGAGCCATGTTGCTGCCGGCATGGAGATCTTGGATTATCGCTTTGGTGAAGTAGAGGCATATGCCGAAGATTGCATTGCAGATAATGCAGGAGCTGCAGCTTTTGCTTATGGTGCATGGGTTCCAGCGCATCAAGAAAATTTAGATGCACTCACCGCGCAAGTTTTTGTTAATGGAGCTTTGACTGAATCTGCTCCACTTACTGCAATTCAAGGCAATCCATGGATGGCAGTAGTTGAACTCTCTAAAGTATTGGCAGCAAGTGGTGTGAAATTAGCTGCTGGCTCAATAATCTTTAGCGGCTCTGCAACAAATGGAGTGCCCATGGTTGCAGGCAACAGCTATAGCGTGGAAATTAAAGGATTAGGAAGTGTAAATATAAAAGCTAGTTAGCAGGAGTCTCGACGAGCTTTTCGCTCTCATCGATGATCTTTGCAGCAACTGTCTTTAGCTTTTCGGCATATTCCTTGCCATGGTGGGCACAGAACATCAGTTCTCCGCCGTTTAAAAGCACAGCGCGAACATAAGCCTGGGCGCCGCATCGATCGCAACGGTCAAGGGCGTTAAGAGGTACTGATTGGAGCATCAATTGTTCTGACATATCTCTCTCCGTTCGTGCGTTGTGTCTTACTTCCTATGGAACATCAAACCATGTCTGGATATTCCCCGCTCGTTAAAATTAAAATATTTTCGTTAAATTGTTGTTAATTTGCTGTGAAAATATCGATATTTCCCCCATGGCCAGCCCTTTCGGCGCGCTTACGGGTGATACGGGGTAGTGGGCGATAACCTTTCGCCCCGTGGCCGAAAAAGATATTGCGACAAATGTGCAGGATAGCTATACCGCAAAAGATCTAGCGGTTTTAGAGGGCCTCGATGCCGTTCGCAAGCGCCCAGGTATGTATATCGGCTCCACAGATTCACGTGGCCTCATGCACTGCTTGTGGGAAATCATCGATAACTCTGTAGATGAATCTTTGGCCGGACATTGTAAGAAAATTGAGATTAATCTTGAATCAGATGGCTCGGTGGAAGTCCATGATGATGGTCGCGGAATTCCAGTTGATAAAGAACCTAAGACTGGCTTAACTGGTGTTGAAGTTGTTCTCACTAAGTTGCACGCAGGTGGAAAATTCGGTGGTGGTTCATATGCTGCATCCGGTGGTTTGCACGGTGTTGGTGCGTCCGTTGTTAACGCACTTGCTTCTCGCCTTGATGCTGAAGTTGATCGCGATGGCAAGATTTACTGGATGTCATTCCAACGCGGAGTTGCAGGAATATTTGATGGCGATGGACCAAAGGCTCCCTTTGAACCAAAGTCAGGACTTCGCGTCATTGGAAAGATTTCTAGCAAAATTACAGGAACGCGCATTAAGTGGTGGAGTGATCGTCAGATTTTCCTTAAAGAGGCTGAGCTTGATCTAGAAGATATCTATGCACGTGCTCGCCAGACTTCCTACCTGGTTCCAGGCTTAACCCTTGTCGTTAATGACAATCGCACAAAGACAAAGACAAGTGAAACTTTCTTCCACAAGAGTGGAATCACTGAATACTGTAATTTCTTACAACCAGATGAAGCCGTGGGCGATGTAATCCGCATCTATGGCACAGGCCATTACCAAGAGACAGTGCCTGTTCTAGATGACAAGGGCCACATGGTTTCAACTGAAGTTGAGCGTGATATGGAAGTAGATATCGCCATGAAGTGGGGCAATGGTTTTGAAACCACCCAGCGCTCATTTGTAAACATCATTGCAACGCCTAAGGGTGGAACCCACGTACTGGGCTTTGAGCGCGCACTGGTCAAGGTCGTTAATGAGGCTCTTCGCTCAACGAAAACCCTTGCCAACAAAGAGATCGATGTTATTAAAGACGATGTTATTGAAGGTTTAACTGCCGTTGTCACAGTTCGTATGTCTGAGCCACAGTTTGAAGGCCAGACCAAGGAAGTTCTCGGAACAGCTGCTGCCACACGAATCGTTTCAGCTGTGGTGGCAGATAAGATGAAAGAGTATTTCAACACCTCTAAGCGCATTGATAAAGCCAATGGACGTTTAGTACTTGAAAAGATTGCTGCAGCATCTCGCACACGTATTAGTGCCCGTGCTCATAAGGATCTGCAACGCCGCAAGAACGCTTTGGAATCATCATCTCTTCCAACGAAGTTATCTGATTGTCGTTCTGAGGATGTAACACGCACAGAGCTCTTTATCGTTGAAGGTGACTCTGCCCTTGGCACAACCAAGGCAGCACGTAACTCTGAGTTCCAAGCGATTTTGCCAATTCGTGGAAAGATTCTTAATGTTCAAAAAGCATCACTTTCACAGATGCTAGAAGATAAAGAGTGCGGATCAATTATTCAGGTAATTGGCGCAGGCTCTGGAAAATCATTTGAACTAGATGAAGCTCGCTATGGCCGCATTATCTTGATGTCAGATGCTGACGTTGATGGTGCACATATTCGCTGCTTGTTACTTACTTTGATGTATCGCTACATGCGCCCACTGATCGATGCTGGCCGTGTATTTGCTGCAATCCCACCTCTACACCGCATTGAAGTAATGGGCGGGGGAGGAAAGAAGGGTGAATACATCTATACCTATAGCGATGATGAGATGAAGAAAATTACTGCAGATTTAAAGAAGACTGGAAAGCGTTGGAAAGAACCTATTCAGCGCTATAAAGGTCTGGGCGAAATGGATGCAGATCAGCTACGTGAAACAACTATGGATCCAGATGCCCGCACACTTCGGCGCATCACGGTCTCTGACGCGTCCGCTGCAGAGGCGATGTTTGAACTATTGATGGGTAGTGACGTTGCCCCACGCAAGGAATTCATTGCTAACGCTGAGATTGATCGCGAACATATCGACGCTTAGTCGATAGAAACTAAGTCGAAATACTCTTCTTTCCACAAATCTTCATCGCCATCTGGCAACAAAATTACGCGCTCAGGCTTGAGTGATTGCACAGCGCCTTCATCGTGAGAAACCATGATGACTGAGCCTTGATACTCAGCAAGTGCTCCTAGGATTTCAGCGCGAGATGCTGGATCTAAGTTATTTGTTGGCTCATCTAGGAGTAATACGTTTGCAGCAGAGACCACTAGAACGGCTAGAGCAAGACGTGTTCGCTCACCACCGGAGAGAACCTTGACGGGTTTGTGAACATCATCGCCGATGAAAAGGAATGAACCGAGTGTGTTACGGGCTTCTGGTTCACGCAGATCAGGGGTTGCAGACATCATGTTCTCAAGAACTGTGCGCTCGAAATCAAGTGATTCATGTTCCTGGGCGTAGTAACCAATTTTTAAGCCATGGCCTTGTTCAACTTTTCCTGTGTCGGATTCAATTTCACCGGCCAGAATTCTAAGCAGAGTTGTCTTGCCAGCACCGTTAAGTCCAAGGATTACAACGCGAGAGCCTTTATCAATCACACATGAAACATCGGTAAAGATTTCAAGTGAACCATAAGACTTTGAAAGCTCTTCACCAGACAAGGGAGTCTTGCCGCATGGGGCTGGGGTTGGGAAGCGAAGTCGTGCAACTTTGTCATTGACTCGAACATCCTCTAAACCACTGCGAAGCTTTTCAGCACGACGTAACATGCCCTGGGCAGCTGTTGCCTTTGATGCCTTTGCGCGCATCTTCTCGCCCTGCTTCTGCAAAATCTCTGCACGCTTTTCAGCGTTAGCACGCTCTTTTTTGCGGCGGTGCTCATCTTGTTCGCGCTGGAGAAGGTATGCCTTCCAACCCAAGTTATAGACATCGATAACATTGCGGTTGGCATCGAGATAGAAAACCTTGTTAACAACGGTTTCAATCAAGTTAACATCGTGGGAGATAATGACAAGGCCGCCAGAGTATTTAGCTAAAAAATCACGCAGCCAGATGATGGAGTCAGCATCTAAGTGGTTTGTTGGCTCATCGAGTAATAATGTTTCGGCCCCGCTAAAGAGGATGCGAGCTAACTCAATTCGGCGGCGTTGGCCACCAGAGAGTGTGGAGAGCTCATGTGCAAAGACGGCCTCGGTAACACCTAAAGATGTTGCAATGGCTTCTGCTTCAGCAGTTGCTGCATAACCACCGGCTGCGCTGAACTCATGCTCAACGCGGGTGTAGCGATCCATTGCTTTTTCAAGAGCTTCACCTTGGGCCGTTGCCATCTCTTCTTCCACAGCGCGCATGCGATGTGAAATCTGATCCAAATCACGGGCAGAGAGAATACGTTCGATTACTGTGCCAGGTTCATCGCCAGTGCGAGGATCTTGTGGCAGGTAACCAATTTTTCCTGTGCGATTTACCGCACCACCTGCAGGCATAGTTTCACCTGCTAATACTTTTGCCAGGGTTGATTTGCCCGCACCGTTTCTACCCACAAAACCAATGCGGTCACCGCTATTGATGCGCACAGTTACGCCCTTAACGAGCAGGCGAGCACCTGCTCGAAGTTCTAGCGCTTGGGTTGAAATCACGCCGTAGTTTAACGCTTAGAGCTTAGGCAGCGCCAATTCGAGTTTTTCTAGGTGTAGCAAATGACTTACCAACTGCAGTTAACTCATCTGAAACCTGTGCTTTGATCGCATCTTCGCTTTTTAGCAGCTTTGTCAGTTCTGCAATAGTTGATTTGAGTTCTTTTTGCTCAGTTTCAAGTTCTAGCTTGCTCATTTTCGTTAAACGACGAAGTGGCATATCCAAGATATAGGTAGTTTGTTCATCATTTAACTTAAAGTCCTTCATTAACTTCTCTTTAGCAGCTGCTGCATCATCGCTGCCGCGGATAATCTTGATGACCTTATCGATATCGATAATCGCCTTTAAGAGTCCATCAACAAGAGTTAAGCGTCCTTCAGCTTTAGCTTTGCGGAACTCAGAGCGACGACGAACAACTTCAATGCGGTGTTCAATAAAGACTTTAAGAAGCTCTTTTAATCCAAGGGTCTGTGGCTTTCCCTTGACCAATGCCACAGCATTGATAGAGAAAGCATCTTCCATGGGGGTTAAGGCATAGAGCTGCTCTAGAACTGCTTCTGGTTCAAAGCCGTTCTTGATCTCAATAACCACGTTGGTACCAGTCTGACCATCAGTTAAATCGATGATGTCGCTAATGCCGGCGATCTTTTTAGCCTTAACAAGGGCTGCAATGCGCTCAACAACTTTCTCAGGCCCGATAGTGAAAGGAAGTTCTTTAATAACAATTCCCATTTTGCGCGTGGAGACCTTTTCGATCTCAACGCTGGCGCGCACTTTAAATGAGCCTTTACCGGTTGCATATGCCTCTCGCACACCATCTAGACCAACGAGTTCACCGCCTGTTGGAAAATCAGGACCAGGAACAAATTTCATTAACTGCTTGACTGTGGCAGATGGGTTTTCAATCAAAAAATTAGTTGCAGCGATAACTTCGCCCAGATTATGTGGAGCCATGTTGGTGGCCATACCCACAGCAATTCCAGAACCGCCGTTAACGAGCAGGTTGGGATATGCAGCAGGAAGAACTAAAGGCTCAGCTAACTGGCCGTCATAGTTAGGACCAAAGTCAACGGTGTTTTCATCGGCCTCTGCAACCATTGCCATTGCAGCAGATGCAAGGCGGGCTTCGGTATAGCGCATAGCTGCAGGACCGGCATCGAGTGAACCAAAGTTTCCGTGGCCATCGATAAGAGGTAAGCGCATAGAAAAAGATTGCGCCATACGAACAAGTGCATCATAAATTGCGCCATCACCGTGAGGGTGCAACTTACCCATTACTTCACCAACTACACGTGCACTCTTAACATGTCCGCGCTCTGGGCGAAGACCCATATCTGCCATCTGATGCAAGATGCGGCGGTGAACTGGCTTTAAACCATCACGTGCATCAGGAAGTGCTCGTGAATAAATTACTGAGTATGCATACTCAAGAAAAGATTCTGAAACTTCCTTAGAAACATCGATATCAACGATCTTGCCTGGGTATTCACCAGGTTTTGGACCGACGGGTTTTTTCCCCTTTGCCGCAGTTTTCGCGGGAGTCTTCGCAGTTGCCATTGGAGCATTGTGCCAAGAGAGTTGCTTAATCTAGGGGAGGGCGCGCCCCAACAGTTGCTACACACTTTGCCGCCAATGCCGTTCCGGCAGAAAGGGATGCTTCTAAATCATTTGTTTCAAGCCACTTTGGAATAAATCCGGCGGCAAATGAATCTCCAGCACCTGTTGTGTCGACCACATTGGTAGTAACGGCTGACACCTTTGCAACGACATCTTTATGAACGGCCATAGCGCCACGAGAACCTAATTTGATGACAACGAGTGGGGTGTAAGCAGTTAAATTCTTTTCTGCCGTTTGAACATCTTTAGCACCACCGAGATAGAGCGCTTCTTCGGAGTTGAGCAAAATTCCATCCATCAGTTTGACCCATGATAAAACTTCTTCTCTAGAGACAATCTTCATCGCCCCAGTTGTTGTTGGGTCAAAATAGATTGGCTTTCCGGCAGCTTTTATCTTTGCAATCATTGAAAGGACTGCATCACGGCTGCGAAAATCAAGTAATGCATAACCACTCAAATACACGCCATCCACATCATCTAGCGGTGGCAAATCACTGACTTCAAGATCTGCGTTAGCTCCGTTATCTGGAAACATCGTGCGCTCTCCGTTGGCATCGACCAAAATAACCACAACGCCTGTTGGGCGTCCCGAGTGCATCAAATTCATGTGTTCCACGCCGTATTTATCTAAATCAGAGATAAGGGCAAAACCAACAGGATCATTGCCAACGCGGGCAACTAACTGCGCTTTGGAGTGTGTGCGAGTAATCCAGGTTGAAACATTTGCAGCTTGACCACCTGGGTGGCTTGAAATTCTGCTGGCAGTGTCATTGCCATAGTTAATCGGCTCTTTTAACTGCGAAATAACATCTAGGGCTAAATCACCGATACACAGGATTTTCTTCATTTAAGCGCCATCGCAATATCTGCAGCTAACGCGCAGTTTGATTTAATGATTTCAGTATTAATGGCAAGTGATTCACCCTTGCTGGCGGTGTGGAAATGCTCAAGTAGGTACGGTGTTACATACTTTCCATCAATTCCATCGCGGGCTGCATTTGCCATACCAGTTGCCAAGATTTCATCATGGCGCGCCTTATCCATCTGCTTTTCAACTGGGTTAGTAACGATTAATGCATGGTTAGAGGTTGCAACTTGGCTTCTAGCCTTAATGATTGCGGCAATCTCTTCGGCAGAATCAACGCGGTGTTCAATCTCAAAGCCTGAATCGGTGAGATAGAAACCAGGGAAGCGATTGGTTTTATAGCCAACGATGCCAATAGCTAGAGTCTCAAGGCGCTCTAAGGTGGCATGAACATCGAGAATTGATTTCACTCCAGCACACACAACGGTCATATCTAACTGAGAGAGCGCAGTTAAATCTGCTGATTCATCAAATGATTCATTGGCTCCTCTATGGACGCCACCTAAACCACCAGTTGCAAATACTTTAATTCCAGCAATAGCTGCGATGTGAGCTGTGGCAGCAACAGTTGTTGCCGCACTCTTGCCCTGGGCAATGATGATTGCTAAATCACGGCTCGATGCTTTAGAAATATCATCGCGATTGGCTATGGCATCTAATTCATTGGCTTCAAGACCGATATGAACAACGCCATCAAGGAGTGCGATCGTGGCTGGGACGGCCCCGCGTGCTCGAATAATACTTTCGCACTCTTGGGCAACTAAAAGATTGGATGGGCGTGGCAAACCATGGCTAATAATCGTAGATTCGAGTGCAACGATGGGCGTGCCCGCTGCAATTGCAGCCGAAACTTCGGCTGAATACTTAATTGCACTCTTCATGGGACAACCTTAGCCGATGTAATGAGAAGATATGAACGTGCATTTGTCCCAGATAACTCCATCGATCTTTACATCCTTGGGACTATCCACTTCTGAAGACCTTCTAGCTATTGGGCCTTCACCCAGTGGGCGAGAACTTCTCTTTCTTATCGATGGCTTTGGCGCAGATGTCATTGAAAAATACGGTGATGCCATGCCTACTATCGCCCGTCTTGCTAAGTTTTCAACAATACAAACCTCTTTTCCATCAACTACAGCAACATCACTAGCAACGTTAACAACAGGAGTTTTGCCTGGCGTGCACGGAATGCTGGGTTACACCGTGCAAGTACCACGAAGTGGTGGTCGCATCCTTAACGCTCTTAAGTGGGATGAGCGAGTTGATCCCATTAACTGGCAGCCAGTACCAACGCTGTTTGAGCGAGCAGTAGCTGAAAATATTAATGTCACACATGTTGCAGCTAAGCGCTATGAGAACTCTGGCTTTACGCGAGCAGTCTTTCGCGGGGCAAACTACAAAGGTGCAAATGTTGCTGCAGATTTAATTGCTGAGACAAAAGCTGCGCTGCAAAAGACTCCTTCTTTTGTCTATCTCTATGTCAATGATTTAGATGTAGCTGGACATAGTGATGGTGTGGGAAGTGATAAGTGGTTAGCAGCACTTTCCGTGATTGATCAGATGTTTTCAAATCTAATGAAAGAGATGCCACATGGCACCCGCATTTGGCTTACTTCAGATCATGGAATGGTTAATGCCAGCGATAAGATAATTATTGGGCAAGATAATCCTTTACTCGAGGGCGTGGCAGTTATTGGCGGAGAACCTAGAGCCAGACATCTTTATTTGTCTCCAGAAAATGAGAGCGTTAGCGCACGAAGTGAATTAGCCAGTAGATGGGCAGAATATTTGGGAGAAAAAGCAACAGTTCTTACTCGCGAAGAGGCGATAACAACAAAGCTCTTTGGTGATGAAGTAAGCGCTGATGCATTAGATCGTATGGGCGAAGTCATTGCTATTGCTCAGAGTGGTGTTGTTTTACTTGATCCAGAGCGCGCTGAAAAGGAAGCTGCGATGGTGGGACACCACGGCGGAGATAGTGAGATTGAATCTGAAGTCGGATTGCTAACTACAACGCTAAGTTAATTACTGATCTTCAGTTGGTTTAATGCCAAACATAATTTCATCCCAGCTCGGAACCTTTGCTCGTGCAACAACACCATCACGTGCCGCTTCATCATCTGGCAGTTCGCGAATAACGGCTAAGCGTGGAACTTCTGGCATAGGGGTGATGTCTTCACGCAAAGAAGGGTGATTTGCATCCGAGTAAACAAGTCCAGGAGTTGGCATCTGGCGAGCTGGTGGCTCATCGCCCATCATCCAACGCGCATTCTCATCCATTGAAGTAAGAACACGACGAGTGGTGTCAAAGTTCCACTGCGCAATTCCAACACCGCTGGTGTTTGGGTAATGCAGTTCAACTGTCCATGTTGAATCTTCATGGCGCCATGTGTTCCAGGAAAGATCTGAAAGATCGATATTGCGCGGGGCAAGACGAGAAACAACAACACCTAACAAATTAACTGGGTCGCGACTTCCTTCTTTGCGAACAGAAACTTGTTGGGCTTGATCAATGATGTAGATACGCTCTTGCAAGATTGGACCAGAGAAGCGCTCGATCTTTTCAAGTGGAATATTATTTTCGCGAGCTAACTCTTCTGCTAATTCACCAGCACGCAAGCGACGCTGAATCTCTTTAATAGAAATTGTGTCGGCTTCTTGTTCTGGAACTGCAGAAAGACGAGGTTGATTAACTGTGGCGCGCAAAGTGTCGCTAATGCGAACAGTGAACTCATTGCCATCATTATCGTGAAGGGACAAGTGAGTTCCGTCCTCACTCTTGCCGTTTAATCGAAGCTCAGTCACGGTTCAGAGGGTAATGGATGAGCCGCTTATAAACGCGAAAGTAGGGCAGTGTGGCTAATAATGCTGCACACATAAATCCCAGAGGCACCCAGAGAGCGCTTTGTGCCCCGTAGGTATCGATGACCCATCCGCCAAGGGCGCTAGAAATTGCACCACCTAATGGCATACCTGCCACGACCCATGTAAAAGATTCAGTGATCTGTTCACTCGGCACAGCTTCTTGCACAATGCCATAGGCATTTACGATTAATGGAGCTATTGCAAAGCCATTAAAGAAAAGTGCCACGGCAAGTCCCAAAATTGAATCTACGAAAACAAATGGAATTGAAAGCAACGTCAGCGAGCTCAAGAAAATAAGGAAGCGGCCGGTGTAAGAGGTTTTCCATTTAATTAATCCATTAATGATTGCCATAACTGCACTGCCTGATGCCCATAAGCCCAACAGCAAGCCTGAATATGATTTCTGCCCTTGGCTTTCGGCAAAGCCCACAACGGTAATTGAAATAGCGCCAAAGAAACCACCGGTAAAAGTTGTGGCAAGTGCAATAGCTTGAACAATTGGAATTCCAATTACTGGGGGATGAGGATCCTTAACTCGCACCGGTGATGGTGGGGGCTCAGTTGCCCGTTGCATTGCAAAGAGTGGTAGACCAATGGACATCAAAATCATTCCAGCAATCAAACCTGCAGCTGGTGCAATCGAAGTTGCACATGCCGTTGCAGTAATTGGACCAACAATAAACACAACTTCATCCATCAAAGCTTCATAGGAGTAGGCAGTGTTAACCACATGCTTGTCTGCTTCATCTTCATCGGTAGTTGATTTATCTGGACTTAAGACATGTAACCAACGGCGGCGTACTAAGCCGCCAGTGTTGATTGAGGCAAGCTCAGCCAAAATAATGGAAACAAACCAGGTCCATACAGGTGCTTCATTCATTACGAGAGCGATAAAGAGTGAGAGACCAAGGACTTTAAGGGGGACAACTCGTAGCAACATCTTTCGTTGCCCGATGCGATCTGCAAGCCTTGACCAAAATGGGTTAGCAATTGAAATAACTATGGATGCCACCGCACTGAGCGCCCCAGCCAGTGCATAGGAATCACTGACGGCAACAACAATGAAAATGAGAGCTAAAGAATCCATTGATATCGGCATACGACCAATGAGGGCTAAAACAGAAAATTTCATCGCTCCGGGTGTGCGAAACAGGGTTGCATATGCCGAGAACATGTCGCTCATCCTATGACACGGTTAAGATATGCATGTGAGTATTAATGATGAACTCTTAGCGCTGGCCTTGGATTTTGCAGGCCAAGCTGGCCGTTTGTTAGTTGATCGCCCAGCCTCTTGGGAGTTAACTTCTAAATCAACGGCAATAGATATTGCAACCCAGATGGATCTTGCTAGTGAAAAACTCATCGTTAACGCCATTCTTGCGGCCAGGCCTGATGATGGAATCATTGGTGAAGAAGGTGCGGATAGGGTGAGTAAATCTGGTTACACCTGGGTGATTGATCCAGTAGATGGAACTGTTAACTATTTCTATGGCCTACCTGGTTGGAACATCAGTATTGCCGTTAAAGATTCTCAGGGCACAGTGGCAGGTGTGGTGCATGCACCCACAATTGATGCCACATGGCATGCAACCCGTGGTGGTGGTGCTTTCCTCAATAATCAACCGATTTCCTGCAATGAACCCATTGAACCAAACCGAGCTTTGATAGCAACTGGTTTTGCATATGAACTCAAAGATCGAATTAACCAATTAGATTTGGTGAATCAATTGATTCCAAAGATTCGAGACATTCGCCGAATGGGCGCTGCTGCAACTGATCTGTGTTGTGTGGCAACGGGAATGGTGGATGGCTACATCGAAACAGGATTAAAGGAGTGGGATTTAGCGGCTGGGGCTCTCATTGCCACTGAAGCTGGGGCAGTTGTCACCACGCATTCATGGCGGGGGATGGAGTTAACGGTGGCAGGCGGTGCCCACCTGCATGCTGGGCTCATGCGGGAGATTCCCGCCTAGATTTACCCGATTTACGCTCAAGGCCCCTTCTGTGGCAAGATACGCAGTCTGCACCTGCCAAAGCCGGTGCTTAAGAGATAAAGATAAAAAAGGACGAATTCCATGAACATTCTTGACGCCGTAGATGCAGCATCGCTGCGCAAAGACATCCCACAGTTTCGTGCTGGTGATGAGCTCAAGATTCACGTCCGTGTAATCGAAGGTAGCAAGAGCCGTCTTCAGGTTTTCCAGGGAATCGTTATCCGTCGCCAAGGTGATGGAGTTCGCGAGACTTTCACAATCCGTAAAGTTTCTTACGGTGTTGGCGTAGAGCGCACATTCCCAGTTCACACACCAGTTATTGAAAAGATTGAATTAGTAAAGAAGGGCGAAGTACGTCGCGCCAAGCTTTACTACCTACGCGATCTACGCGGTAAGGCTGCAAAGATTCGCGAAAAGCGCGATGGCGTTGAAGGTTACGGTGATGGAATTCTTTCAACACCAGAACCAATCGCAGCTGTAGTTGCAGCAGCTCCTGTTGTTGAGGAAGTTGTTGAAGCGCCAGTAGTTGAGGCAGTTGTTGAGGCTCCAGTAGTTGAAGCAGTTGTTGAAGCTCCAGTTGCTGAAGAAGCTGTTGAAGAAACTCCTAAAGCCGAATAATCAGCTCCATGCGTCGTAAGGGTTCCCTCCTTCGGGAGCTCCCAATCCTTGTTGTAGTAGCACTTGTTGTCTCCCTGCTTATAAAGACTTTCCTTGTTCAGTTTTTCTATATTCCTTCGGGCTCAATGGAAAACACACTGCAGATCAAAGACCGTGTTGCAGTCAACAAAGTCCCATTCCTTTCGCGCAATATCGCCCGTGGAGATGTCGTTGTTTTCCGCGATCCTGCCGGCTGGTTACCTGAAATTACAGATTATTCAACAAACAAATATGTTGCCAAGTTAAAAACAGGTTTAGTTGCAGTCGGTGTATTGCCTAACCCAGCTAAGCAGTACTTGGTCAAGCGTGTAGTTGGCGTTGGGGGAGATCGAGTTATTTGCTGTGACAAGGCTGGACTATTAACAGTCAATGGCACTGCAATTAAAGAGCCTTACATCTTTGCTGGAAATAAGGCCAGCGAAATGAATTTTGATGTCACCGTACCTAAGGGAAAAGTCTGGGTTATGGGAGATCACCGCGGAGCAAGTGCAGACTCCAGATATCACCAAGACGATATCAATAAGGGTTTTGTTCCACTCTCTCGTGTTACAGGCCGAGTAGTTGCTGTCATCTGGCCTTTCAAACACATTACTTACGTTCCACAAATCAACGTTCTTAAGTAGTTCTCTATGAAGGTTATTGAGCAGCTGCTCATTCAAGCAGGAATCTCACCTATTGCCGGTGTTGATGAAGCTGGACGCGGAGCATGTGCTGGACCGTTAGTGATTGCAGCCGTTGTTCTCAATGATCCTTTTGCACCAGAGCTTGCACCCGTTCGAGATTCAAAAGAGATTAGCGAAAGTAAAAGAGATGAAGTCTTTGAACTGATTCAATCAATAGCAGCCAGTATCAGCGTTGTGATTGTGCCGGCCCAAGAAGTTGATGCACGGGGCGTGCATGCAGCAAATCTTGATGGCATGCGCAGAGCAGTCAATGGCCTAGATGTAATACCGGCCTATGTTTTAACTGATGGATATGCGATTGAAGGCTTAGGTTTTCCTAACTTAGCGGTGTGGAAAGGTGATCAAGTAGTAGTCAGCATTAGCGCAGCCTCGGTCATTGCAAAGGTAACTCGTGATCGCATCATGCGCCAGATGGATACGCAGTTTCCTCTCTATGGTTTTGCTGGACATAAGGGATACATCACTGCCGCTCACACACAGGCCCTGAATGAACATGGGCCTTGTGCACAACACCGTCAATCTTTTTCAAATGTAGCTGCACTTATTCACAAGCAATAGTTTTACTTAAAGCATTTATCACCTGCCAGTTTTAACGTGGCGCCTTATGTACATACAAACACCTGCCTTTTTAACTCCCTTCGAAGCCCGTGCCATTCTCTTTTCATGCATTGAACCCGGACATTTCTTCTGGACGGCCCAGATTTCACAGTTCGGCCCCCTTAAAACTTTGGAATCTATTCTCTCGGGTGAGTATCCAGCTGAGAAAACTAAAGCAATCATCGCTGCCATTCGAAGCGCTGAAGTCGGCCAGATTCTTTTTGAGATTGAAAAAGCGGGGGCCGAGTTCCTCACACCAGAACATGAACATTGGCCACAAGGAGTCAATCAACTTATAAATCCACCTATTGGATTAATTGTTGCGGGGGATTCAAGCTCACTCATTACTCCAGCACTAGCAGTAGTTGGCTCTCGCAAACCCACAACATATGGCGCCCATGTTGCAAGTGATTTTGCGCGAGCCTTTTCAGATTTAGGGTGGACGATCATTAGTGGGGGAGCATATGGAATAGATTCCTATGCTCATCGCTCAACGTTGCAAGCTAATGGGCGATCTATTGCCGTCTTGGCAACGGGGATAGAAGTTGCTTATCCAAAATCTAATCAGAAACTCTTTGATGAGATGCGAGTCAATGGTGCGTTGATAAGTGAGCTCATGCCACATGAGAACGCCGTGCCCTCTAGGTTTTTGGTGCGCAATCGAATAATTGCATCCATAGCCAAGGCAACGTTGGTGGTTGAAGCTGCATTTCAAAGTGGATCTCTTCGCACGGCACGAGATGCAGCAGAACTACTTCGTCCCGTTATGGCAATTCCAGGACCAATTAACTCTTCAATGAGCCAGGGATGTCATCGCTTAATTAGTGAACGCGCCGCAGAGCTGATCACATCAGTTGCAGATGCAGTGGAGTTCATTGGCGCAAATCAATGAGAGAATAAGCCTATGAGTGATTTCCGTTCGGGCTTTGTTGCCATTGTTGGCCGCCCTAACGTTGGTAAATCAACTCTCATTAACGCGCTAGTTGGTAGCAAGATTGCAATTACTTCACATCATCCCAACACAACCCGAAGTGCTATTCGCGGCATTGTTCATGGAGATAATTTCCAAGCAGTTTTAGTTGATACCCCTGGAGTCCACAAACCAAAAACATTGTTGGGCCATCGCCTCAACGCTGTTGTTGATCAATCCATGGATTCAGTTGATGTAGTGATTTTGTGTATTCCAGCCGATGAGACTTCAGGTGCTGGGGATGTATACATCGCTCAAGAAATAGCTAAGCATCCGCGAGCTAAGAAGTTTGCAGTCATCACAAAGACAGATTTACTCTCTAAAGAAAAGCTGGCACTTCGCTTAACAGGGATCATGGAGTTAGCCCAGGGCTTCACCTGGGATGAAATCATTCCCGTCTCTGCGGCCATTCACGATCAAATCGATTTACTGAACCAACTCATTGGTGCTGCACTTCCTGCTGGTCCTGCTTATTACCCAGAAGGCACAACCAGTGATCAAGCAATTGAACAGTTGATTTGTGAGTTTATCCGAGAAGCTGCGCTGCAGGATGTTCGCGAAGAACTTCCTCACTCGATTGTTGTGACAATTGATGAATTCGGCGAGCGAGAAGAAAAGGGATCACGCCCCTTTTATGATGTTCATGCAACTATTCACGTTGAGCGCGACACACAGCGCGCAATTCTGCTGGGTCATCAGGGAACACGATTAAAGGAAATTGGAATCAGGGCACGTGCAGATATTGAGCGCGCACTTGTCGCCAAGATATTTCTTGGCCTACATATTAAAGTTTCTAAAGAATGGCAGCGTGATGCACGCATGCTCGACAAACTAGGTTTTGAAGAGCGTCGTTAGACTTTTTCTTTCCGACTTGCTAGATAAGAACCTAAGACAACCATCGGTAGACCTACGATAATTCCTAGGGTAATTGGCTCATCTAAGATGAGAATTCCAAGAACCACAGCAACTGCTGTGTTGACATAGGTAGTTAATGAACCGCGTGCTGGACCGATTTCCACAATAACAATAAAGAAGAGCATGAAGGCGATAGCGGTGCTAAATACACCAAGTGCTACAAGAGCTGAGATTGCTTGAGTTGAGACGGGATTACTTGGCCATACTGCAATAGCAATTGGTGTGTAGAAAATACAGGTGATTCCCATTGCCACACCGTTGATTGCAATTCCATCAACACCAGGCAAGTTGGCGGTGATCATTAGGACAGCGTAGGCATAGAGAATAGAAGCCAGAATCACCATTGCAATAGCTTTTGGATTACTGCTTCCGGTAATTGATTCAATTCCAACCAAGGCAATGATTCCAACAAAGCCAACAACTAGACCAAAGATTCGCTTTGGCTGCCAGACGCTGTGATCTCCGCGCAAGGATGAAAATATTGTTGAAAAGATTGGCACAGTTGAAACGAGTAATCCAGCAAGTCCAGAGGAAATTTCCTGTTCAGCACTTGTTATCAGAATCCATGGACCAATCATTTCAAGCACGGCATAAGGAGCGACATATTTAATGCCCCTGATGGCATCCATAAAGGTATTTTTCTTCATCGCAATCGGAATCAAAATTGCTGCGCCAATAAGTGTGCGCCCAGCAACGATGAGCGCAGGTGGAATATCAGCAACGGCTACCTTCATCAGAAGATAAGGAATCCCCCACAAAAAGCCGACAATGCCAAAAAGGATCCAGGATTTACGAGTCATTTAAGCAATCACGCGGCGATAGAGAGCAATGGTTGCAGCAGCTACTGCGTCCCAACCAAATTCGCTCATGGCGCGTACTCTGCCAGCAGTTCCATACTTTTTTAGCAGTTCTGGCTGTGACATTAAACGCGTAATGGATTCTGAGAATGCTGCTTCGAAAGCCGGGCCATCACCCTTGTAATCAACTAATTCGCCAGTTTCTTTATCGGCTACAACTTCTGGAATTCCACCTACGCGTGATGCCAACACGGCCAGTTCACAGCCCATCGCCTCTAGGTTAACAATTCCAAGTGGTTCATAGACCGATGGACAGAGAAATAGCTGGGCTTGAGTCAGCATCGCAGTTAACTCTTGGTGTGGGAGCATCTCTTTAATCCACCAGATATTGCTGCGGCTCTTTTGTAGTTCAGCGATCAAATCGGCAACTTCTTTACCAATGCCCTCTTCATCTGGGCTACCTGCAGCTAATACAAGGCCATACTCGGCAGGAACATCTTTCCAAGCACGAAGTAGATGCGCTAAACCTTTTTGTCGGGTGATGCGGCCAACGAAAATTGCATAAGGACCAGTGACTCCGTATTTAGCGGGAACTGATGCGTCATTATTTGGCGCAAATTTTGCTGTGTCCACGCCATTTCGAATTGTCACAACTTTATTGGGATCAACTGCAGGATATGCCGCTAAGACATCAGCGCGCATTCCATCACTGACAGCAATAATTGCTGCTGCACTTTCATAGGCGGTTTTTTCAGCCCAGGATGAAATTGCAAAACCTCCACCGAGTTGTTCGGCTTTCCACGGGCGTAATGGCTCAAGTGAATGCGCACTAACAATGTGGGGGATTGAATACTGTAAGGATGCAAAGTGACCAGCCATGTTTGCATACCAAGTATGTGAATGGACTAAATCAACGTTAGATAAATTCCTTGCTATATCAAGATCAGTTGCAATCGCTTGGACTGCAGGATTAGCTGAAGCAAACTCTGATGGTGTCTCATATCCAAAGGCATCATTGCGTTTTCCACCAAAGCAGTGGACATCAACATGAATATCTTTGATTGTGCGAAGAGCTTGCGTTAACTGCAGTACATGCACGCCAGCCCCGCCATAGATTGCAGGGGGCCATTCTTTGGTAACGATGCCAACTTTTAGCTCGCTCATATCAACCCCCTACCCGCATCAAGAGGTACAGGCTATCGTTAGCGCATGGCAAAACTTAAACTTCCCCTTGGAATTGTCCTTGCCGGCGGTGAGGGAAAGCGTTTAATGCCTCTGACTGCAGATCGTGCAAAGCCTGCAGTTCCATTTGGTGGTTCATATCGCCTGATTGATTTTGTTTTATCAAATCTTGTAAATGCCAGCATGTTAAAGATTGCAGTACTGACGCAATACAAATCCCATTCACTTGACCGTCACATCACAACAACGTGGAGAATGTCAGCCCTTCTTGGCAACTACATCACCCCAGTTCCTGCCCAACAGCGCCTAGGACCACGTTGGTATACAGGCAGTGCTGATGCGATTTTGCAAAACTTTAATTTAATTCATGATGAAAATCCTGAGCATGTATTGGTCTTTGGTGCTGACCACGTTTATCGCATGGATCCAGGCCAGATGTTTGTTCAACACGTTGAAACTGGCGCTGGAATTACCGTGGCTGCAATTCGCATGCCGCGCTCAGAAGCACATGAATTTGGTGTTATTGAGTTAGCTGAAGATGGAATAACAATTAAGGCTTTCCATGAAAAGCCATCTGATCCTCCTGCAATGCCAGGTCATCCTGATCTTTCCTTGGTGTCTATGGGTAACTACATCTTTAAACGTAGTGTCATGGAAGAAGCACTCATTATTGACTCTGAAGATATTGAATCTCGCCATGACTTAGGTGGAAACATCATTCCTTTCCTCACTAAAAATGGTGAAGCAAAGGTTTATGACTTTGCCAATAACGTTGTGCCAGGTGAGACTGAGCGCGATAAGGGTTACTGGCGAGATGTTGGTTCAATTGATTCTTATTACGACGCCCACATGGATTTAGTCTCTGTCCACCCAATCTTTAATCTTTATAACCGTGAATGGCCTTTGCTTACAAATCCACCTTCACTTCCACCTGCCAAGTTCAGTGAAAGCGGCGGAGCCAATGACTCCATTGTTGGTGCAGGTTCGATTATTTCTGGTGGAGTCCTTCATGGCTCAGTTGTTTCCTATGATGTCTCTGTTGGGCGCGGCGCACTTGTTGAAAAATCTGTGTTGATGCCATCGGTTCGAATCGGTGATAAATCCATAGTTCGCAATGCAATTTTAGATAAGAACGTAGTGGTTGAGCCAGGTGCACAGATTGGTGTTGATTTAGAACGCGATCGTCAGCGATTCACCATTAGCCCAGGTGGAATTATTGTTGTTGGTAAGGGTGTTCGAGTAACTCCATAAGGGGCTACCACGTTGCGGTGTTATCCCGCAGAGTTCGATATCTATCCATCACATGTGGTGTGGCTTTAGATTCGTGATGTGAAACATTTCCTAAATCCCACGTTGGCATTTCACCTAGTAGCGCCCAGGCAGCTTGTTTAGCTGCGCCATCTGCAACATATTCTCCAGCTGGCGGCACAAGAACTTCACGGCCAAAGAGTGCGCTAGCAATTGTTGGAATCGCAGGATTCTTTGCAGCTCCACCAATAAGAAGTATGCGATTGACCTTTACGCCAAGTGCAATCAAAGAATCTACGGCATCAGCTAATCCCGCCAACATTCCTTCAATCATTGCCCGTGCAATGTCGGCCTGATTGGAGTTGTTTAAATTCATTCCCGCAAAGACACCAGTTGCATCTGGACGGTTAGGAGTTCGCTCACCTTCAAAATAGGGCAGAAGAGTTAAGCCATTAGCACCTGGGGCTGCAGAGAGTGCAAGTGCTCCAACTTCATCATGAGTTTTACCAAGAATCTTTGTTGCTGCATCCATGATGCGTGCTGCATTCAACGTGCAGACAAGAGGCAGGAAGCGACCTGTTGCATCGGCAAATCCAGCAACTGCTCCACTTGCATCATGGGTGGGAGTTTCAGAAACTGCGAATGCTGTGCCAGAAGTTCCAAGAGAGACAACGACATCTCCAGGTTGTGCCTGCACACCTAGAGCTGCTCCAGCGTTATCGCCAGCACCTGCAGCGATTGGAATTCCAGTTGTAGTTGTTCCACCAAAAGCATTGGGTGCAATAATTTTTGGTAGTCGCAGCTCTAAATCGTGGCGCAGAGCTAAGCGCAAAATATCTTCACGGTAGTGAGACGTTGTTGGATCAAAGTATCCAGTTCCAGATGCATCACTGCGATCTGTAAAAAGGGTGGAGCAATCTTTGCCGCCTTGTAGCTGCCATGACAGCCAATCATGTGGCAGGGCTACAGATGCAACTCTCGCTGCGTTCTCTGGTTCGTTATCTGCCATCCAACGAAGTTTGGAGGCAGTAAATGATGCAACTAATACAGAGCCAACTTTGCGGGCAATCTCAGTGTTTCCACCTTCTTCACGATTTAAATCTTCGGCAGCTTTTGCTGAGCGTGTGTCATTCCATAACAAGGCAGGTCGTATAACTTCGCCATTGCTATCTAATGCAACCATTCCATGTTGTTGTCCGGCGATAGAAATTGCTGCAACATCATCTAGTCCACCAGCATCTTTTATTGCACTATCAAGGGCGTTTTTCCAAAGGACGGGATCAACTTCAGTGCCATCAGGATGTGCTGCTCGGCCTTGGCGCAGTAGCGCTCCCGTGCGGGCATCGCGCATGACTACTTTTACCGACTGAGTAGATGAATCCACGCCTGCGATAATTTGTTGATTGCCCATGTGGCAAGGCTAGACTGTTCCAGTCAGCGTTGACCACAGGCCGGGCGCTTTTCTTAGCTCGAGCCCTTCATCATTTTCTTTTTAATGGAGTTAATAATGCGTATTGGTGTGCTTACTGGTGGCGGAGATTGCCCAGGTCTAAATGCTGTGATTCGCGCCGTAGTTCGTAAAGGCGTAAAAGAGTACGGACATGAATTTGTTGGTTTCCGTGATGGTTGGAAAGGTCCACTAGAGGGCTTAACAATGCCTCTCAATGTTGAGACTACTCGTGGCATCTTGCCTCGCGGCGGAACAATCCTAGGATCTTCTCGCACTAACCCTTTCAAAATTGAGGGCGGCGTAGAAAAGATTAAGGACAATCTAGCTAAAGCTGGAATCGATGCACTTATTGCAATCGGTGGCGAAGATACTTTAGGTGTTGCAACGAAGCTTGATTCACTGGGCGTAAAAGTCATTGGCGTTCCAAAGACAATTGATAATGATTTAAACAACACTGACTACACATTTGGTTTTGATACAGCGGTCAATATCGCAGTTGAGGCAATCGATCGTCTACACACAACAGCCGAGTCACATCACCGTGCTTTGATTGTTGAAGTAATGGGTCGTCATGCTGGCTGGATTGCACTTCACTCAGGTCTTGCAGGCGGAGCAGCATGTATTTTGATTCCAGAACAAAAGTTCTCAATCGAAAAGGTTTGCGAATGGGTTGAATCTCGATTCAAGTCTCACTACGCACCCATCATCGTTATTGCAGAAGGTGCTATTCCTCAAGAGGGCGATATGGTCACAAAGGATCAGACTCTTGATTCATTTGGTCACGTGAAGCTTTCAGGTATTGGCGATTGGCTAGCCAATGAGATTGAAACACGTACTGGCAAGGAAGCACGCACATCTGTTTTGGGTCACATCCAACGTGGTGGATCTCCAACAGCATTTGACCGTGTTCTAGCTACACGATTTGGTCTCCAGGCAATAACTGCAGCCCATGAAGGTGACTGGGGCAAGATGGTTGCACTACATGGCACAGATATCGTGCGTGTTCCGCTGGCATCTGCCACAGAACAGCTCAAACTCGTTCCCCTAGAGCGCTATAAGGAGTCAGAGATCTTCTTCGGATAATTGCGGTACGCGATTACCAATTGATTCTCTATCCTTAACCCATGACTTCTCCTCTAGATAATCTCTTCACGCCGCACCTTGTGGCTGCCCAGCAACCACAGTGGCCTGGCGGTCCAGAGGGTGCGCCAATAAAGGCCGCAGTTGCAGAACTTAAATCATTTCCACCACTTGTCTTTGCAGGTGAATGTGATGATTTGAAGGAACGTATTGCACTTGCTGCAGAGGGAAAAGCATTTTGGTTACAAGGTGGAGATTGCGCAGAGACATTTGCCGCAGCTACAGCTGATTCAATTAGAAACCGCATTAAAACTATTTTGCAGATGGCTGCAGTTTTGCAGTACTACTCATCATTGCCAGTCGTTAAGGTCGGACGTATGGCGGGGCAGTTTGCTAAGCCACGCTCTAATGACATGGAAACTCGCGGGGATGTGACACTTCCTGCATATCGTGGAGATGCTGTAAATGCTATTGAGTTCGATGAGAAATCTAGAACTCCAGACCCACAGCGTTTAGTGCGCGTTTACAACACATCGGCTTCAACGTTGAACTTAGTTCGTGCTTTCACACAAGGTGGTTTTGCAGATCTTCGTCAGGTGCATGAGTGGAACAAGGGCTTCATCCGTGATTCATCTGTGGGTGAGCGCTATGAAAAGATGGCAAGTGAAATTGGCCGCGCACTTTCATTTATGAAATCTGCGGGAGTAGATCCAGAGTCATTTAAATCTGTTGATTTCTTCTCAAGCCATGAGGCATTGATTTTGGAGTATGAGAAGGCGTTAACTCGTATCGATTCACGCACAGGAAATCCATACGATGTTTCAGGCCACTTCATCTGGATTGGTGAGCGCACACGTCAATTAGATGGTGCTCATGTTGATTTTGCTTCAAAGGTTCGAAACCCCATTGGTATCAAGCTTGGACCTAAGTCCACAGTTGATGACGCACTTGCTCTCATCGAAAAGTTAGATCCCAACCGCGAACCAGGTCGCATTACTTTTATTACGCGCATGGGTGCAGGCAAGATTCGCGAAGCCCTGCCAGCACTTGTTGATGGTGTTACTAAATCTGGTGCAAAGGTTTTGTGGGTGTGTGATCCCATGCATGGCAATACATATGAGGCACCTACTGGATATAAGACGCGTAAGTTTGATGATGTTATGGATGAAGTTAAAGGCTTCTTTGAAGTCCACAAAGCACTCGGAACTCATCCAGGCGGAATCCACATCGAACTCACTGGTGATGATGTAACTGAGTGCGTTGGTGGCGGGGAACAGATTTCACACGAGGATCTTGCTTCTCGCTATGAGACTGCATGCGATCCGCGCCTTAACCACTCTCAGTCACTAGAGCTAGCCTTCCTAGTTGCTGAGATGTTGCGCGACCGCTAATCTTCTCCTTGTGACGTTTTTAATAACTACCCACAAGACACCTGTGGGCAATCTCAATCTCATTGCCAATGATCAGATATTAATCGGTGCAAATCTTTCAACAATCAGCGCTTTCAAAGCTGGTAAAGATGTGAAGATCGTTAAATCAATTCCTGTTATTAGTGATTTAATCGAAGATTATTTCGATGGCGATATCAGCGCAATTAATGGAATTGAAGTCAGCCAGCCAGGTGCTCCATTTTCACAAGCTGCTTGGAAAGCTATGCGCAGGATTTCTGGCGGAAAGGTAATGTCATATTCAGATATTGCAGATAGAGCAGGTTCTCCTGCAGCAGTGCGCGCAGCAGGAAGTGCTTGCGCTAATAACGCCATTATGTTGGTTGTTCCATGCCACCGCGTTGTTAAAACTGGGGGAGCGTTAGGAAATTATGCTTACGGAGTTAATAAGAAAGAGTGGCTACTACGCCACGAGGGCTACCTTTAAAATCTCAATTGCTTCTTTGCATTGAGCATCATCAAAATCTAAGTGAGTTACTAGGCGCGCATATTTTGGACCCAGCGCGCTAATCCATAGCCCCTTGTCACGGCAGCGCGTTGCTAACTCAGCAGCACTCATTGGTAGATGGGCAAGATCTAATCCCACAATATTTGTCTGAACCGTTGCTGGGTCAATGAGTGAAGAATCGATAGCGGCAATTGCTACAGCAATCTCTTTCGCCCGGCGATGATCTTCAGATAAGCGGTCAATATTGTTATCTAGTGCGTAGTGACCAGCTGCAGCCAAAAGACCAACCTGGCGCATTCCAGCGCCATAACGCTTGCGCCACACACGTGCCTTTGCAACGCGCTCCTTAGTAGAAAGCATTACTGAACCGATGGGTGCACCTAAACCTTTAGATAAGCAGACGCTAATGGTGTCGAAGTACTTTCCATATTCATTAAAGGAAACTCCACTTGCAACGTGTGCGTTCCAGATACGAGCACCATCTAAGTGAAGGGCTAATCCCATTGCATCTGCGCCTTTGCGAAGGGCTTTAATCTCATCAAGTGGCTGCACAGTTCCGCCGCCAAAGTTATGTGTGTTTTCAACAGCAATTGCAGTGGTTGAAACTAGATATGGGCCAGAGTCTGGCCGAGCGATCTCAAGTGCATCGGCAGCCTTTAATAATCCATGTGTTGCTGGCCATGTTCGGGTAGTAATTCCGCTAAAAACTGCTGCTGCACCAAGTTCTGCGCGAACGATGTGTGAATTTGTTTCAGCGATTATCTCTTCGCCAGGGTTAACCAGCATTCGAATAGCTAATTGATTGGCAAGAGAGCCTGTTGGTGTGAAGAGACCGGCTTCTTTGCCAAAGAGTGCAGCTACGCGCTCTTCAAGTGAGTTAACTGTTGGATCATCGCTATAGACATCATCGCCAACTGGTGCAGATGCAATTGCATCGCGCATGCCCTGAGATGGGCGAGTAACTGTGTCTGAGCGAAGATCAATTGCCATGGCTGTGAGCCTACTTTGATTCTTTGATAACTATCAAATACATAGCAGTCACAACAAGGATTCCACCGAGTGCGCTCTGCAAAGTTAAGCGCTCTCCACCAAAGATGATTGCAAAGAAAGCGGCAAAGACAACTTCCATCGTCAAAATGACCGCTACTTTGGTTGGGCTCATATGAGCCTGAGCCCATGTCTGAATAATGAACGCGATGACAGTTGCAAAGATAGCTGTAAAGATCACTACACCCCACACGCCTGCATCAGGTGGTGGTGAATAACCCTCTGGAATAGAAGCGATGCCTGCGAGCAGAGCGCACATAAACAACTGCACCACTGTCATGGCATAGACATCGCGGCCAGAACTCCACTTACTTAAAGAAATGATGTGGCAGGCGAAACAAATTGCGCTAGCAAATACAAGAAGTTCACCGATCCCCACGGTAAAGCCTCGAATGGAGAGCAAACCAAGTCCTATGGTTGCAATAGCAATGCAGACCCAAGTAAATCTATTGACCTTTTGCTTTAAAACTAACCAGGCAATCAGTGGAGTTAAAACAACATATAGACCGGTAACAAAACCAGTAATTGCAGCGCCCGTGCGATCAAGCCCAAGAGTTTGGAATATGAAACCAAGACCTAGAAAGGTGCCAGCGGCTCCAGCACGAAGGAGTATGTCTTTATTGAGAAGTTTCAATACCTTGGGGCGGATAAGGATCAGTACAACTGTGCCCAGAAGAAATCTTGTGAAGAGAAAATTGTTAACACTCTGACGCTGAATTGCATCCTTCATAATCACAAATGCCCAGCCCCATGCTGCAGCAACTGCAAGAAGTGCCCAAGGGGCTAACTTCATTTTAAAGAGGTGTTTAGCTTCGCTCACTTTTTATCTCGTAACTTCTTAAGTAGCGCAACTTCAGGCTTGTGTTTTTCCTCCATGCCCGGTGTTTCTAGAATCAATGGAGCATTAGCAATAGCTGGATGAGCAAGAAGTTCGGCAAATGGCTCTACACCAATATGGCCATCGCCAATGTTTTGGTGGCGATCCTTGAGTGCTCCGCACACATCCATGGAGTCATTGGCATGAACTAATTGGAAACGCTCAACACCGGCAATTTGAAGGAGTAAATCAATAGTTGCTGTCATGCCGCCTTTGACGGAGATATCGTGTCCTGCAGCAAATACGTGACAGGTATCAAGACAGATTCCAACCTTTGGGTGGTACTCCAGAGCCTTTAAGTAGTTTTCTAGATCATCTAGCTTCTTAACTAATGATTGGCCTTGTCCTGCTGTTGGCTCTAATAACAAATAAGGAGCATCATCGGGCAGAGCGTTAAGGATTGGCATCATGCCTTCATGAATCTGCTTCCATGCTTTTTCAACGTGGTTAACATCAACAGCAGAGCCAGTGTGAATGACTGCGCCAAGTGCGCCGATATCTGCAGCACGCTGGAGAGAATATTTAGTTGAAGCCAATGAGTTGATGTATGTGGCCTCAGTCGGTGAGCCTAAGTTAATGAGAAAGGGAGCATGGACATAGGTTTCAAGATCCATCTCTGCAGCTTTGATTTTATAAGCCTCATCTAGTTCAGGCTTTACCGCAGGCATGGCCCACATACGTGGACTTGATGCAAAAACTTGAATCGCACTTGCACCAATTTCTTGGGCATATTCAATGGAGCGCTTTGCCATTCCGCCAGTAGTTGGGACGTGGGCACCAATACGTGGCTTCTTGGACTCCTTAGGCATTGGCTTACCCTACGGTAATTGTGACCACGCTGCCACGTTTAACTTTGCTGCCCACCTTTGGAGAGATATTTGTAACCTTCTTTACCTTCTTAGTTCCCAATTTCTTGACTACAACCTTGAGCTGTAGATCCTGCAAGGCTTGAGTTGCTTTGATTTGATCTAGTGAAAAGACGTTAGGGATAAATACATACTGTGAACCCTTAGAGATTATTAGCGTCACAGTTGATCCCTTAGGTGCAACATCAACACCGGTTGGAGTTTGCGAAATGACTACACCCGATAGAACTCTTTCATTAAAAGCATAAGTAGATTCAACGTCAAAACCAAGATCATTTAACTCATTGAGCGCTTGTTCACCACTTTTGCCTGAATAAGAAACAAGTGCCACAGTCTCAACACCCTTACTTATCACAAGTGAGACAGGAGTATCACGCTTAACTTCTGTGCCTGATTCAGGCTTTGTAGAGATGACAAATCCTTTAGGAATTTCTTTGTTAAAGACTTCAGTGTTTGCGCCAACTATCAATGGGAATTTCTCAAGGGCATTTGTGGCAGCCTCTGGTGTGAGTCCGGCTACGGAAGGAATGATGTATCGCTCCGGACCTTTAGAAACAATTAACTTAACTTCACCACCAGATTCCACACGTCCACCACCTGGAGGACTAGTTTCAATGATGGCACCTTTTGCAATATCTTCATCAAAGCGCTTTTCTAAAATTACTGTAGTTAAACCCAGAGGCGTCAGAGTGGAAAGAGCTTGCTCATATGTGCCACCAACTACCGATGGAACAACTACGCGAGAACCTGGTCCAACCAATGTGTACCAACCGCCAATACCAAGGGCGATGGCAAGAATGATTGCAACCTTACGGTTGCGACGCACACGCTTGCTGGCCTTCTTTTTCTTTTCCTTTGCAGCTCTAATCTCTTGGGTTGTCTCTTTTACTTCAATACTCTCTTCTTTTTCTTTCTCAACTGCCTTCTTCATCTTTCCCCGTGGCTTTTCCTTAATAGGCTCCATAGGAAGGTCAAGAGCTAACTTCATCTGATTAGTTTTAGGATCAATTTCGCTCTGAATAGATTCCAAAGACTTAAGGAATTCACCTGCAGTGCGCGGACGCTTATCTGGATCACGATCTGTTGCCTTGGAAATCAATGTATCTAGGGCTTCTGGAATCTCCTTGCGCTTGCTGCGAAGTGATGGAATCTCTTGGTTAACGTGCATATAAGCAATTTGGATAGGGGAGTCACCTGTGAAAGGTTTCTCGCCAGTGAGCATTTCAAATGCCACGATGCCAACGGCATAGACATCACTTCTAGAGTCTGCAACACCGCGTTGGACTTGTTCCGGAGAAAGGTATGAAACAGAACCCAAGATCACACTTGATTCAGCCGTCATAGTTGAACCAATGAGCTCACCGCGAGCTAAACCAAAGTCTGCAATCTTCACACGGCCCTCTTTTGAGATCAAAATATTTTCAGGCTTCATATCACGATGGACTATTCCCAAATCATGAGCGGCAGCTAGAGCGCTAAGGATTGGAGTGAGGTAGTTGATTGCATCTTTGATTTCAAATCTGCCGCGCTCATTTAAGTATTCACGAAGTGTGTGACCTTCAATTAACTCCATGACAATAAAGACGGCAGGAACTCCGTTTTGATTCCACCCTTGGTCCTGCACAGCAACGATGTTGGGATGTGAAAGTGCGGCAGCGGCTTTAGCTTCTCTTATGAAACGGTTAACGAAGGCTTCATCTTGGGCTAAATGGGGATGCATAATCTTTACTGCAACTTTTCGATCTAAGCGGGTATCGTTAGCCTCATAGACACTGGCCATTCCACCATTGGCAACCTGGCGAGTGAGTTGATAACGCCCATCAATGAGCTCACCCGATAGATCTGACATATGGGCGATTTTAGGGCTTTAATCCTTATGAGCTTTGAATGTGTTCCGCGTTTTCGCGTGTCTTATCTCGCATGAAATGAATTTCTTGGGCAATCTGCCACTGCTTCATCTGCGATGCAATCTGATTGCCATCTCGATTCAAAACCCGTTGTATTCCTTCTTCAGCATCGATATCTAGCCAATACAGGGTTGCACCAGCATCCCGCACTACTTTTTGCCCGGCTCCAACGCCTTCTAAAATCAAGATATCAACAGGATTTATCATCGCCTTTGAATCAAAGGACATTGATTGCCAGTTGAAGATATCTATTTCAATGCTCACTCCATTGTTATGTGCATTCACAATTGATTCCAAGGTGTGAGTTAAACCTTCATCCAGCGCGCCTTCCCAACCGTTATAGAGATCATCCATATGGATAACTTCAACAGTCTTATCTGCCGATAGTTCTTTAAAGAAGTGCGCAGCAAGGGTTGTCTTGCCAGCACCTGCTCTGCCATCAATTGCGATTAAGGACATACCAGCGCTTCCAACCAATGACGGCTACAACAGTGAAGAGTGCATATAAGGCGGCAGTGAACCAATAACCTAAGTAGGCGTATTGAACAGTTCCGGCTAAATCAATAATGAGCCAGAGAACCCACGCTTCAACTTTCTGATAGACCATAAGCACTTGAGCCGCTAATGAACCAACAAGTAAAAATGCATCAGACCATGTCGCTGCAGCACCTGCGCGCGAGAGCAGAGGAGAAAGTGCAGAGACTGCAATCAAGGTTCCTGCACCAATGAATAAGCGATGACGGTTGTTTAAATAGCCAGGGGCTGCACCTGTTGGTGCCCAGTCGCGCCAACCCCAAATGGCAGCGATAATGAAAACTATTTGAAGTGCTGCACTTGCGAAGAGATCAGCTTGATAAAAAAAGACCATGTAGAGCGCACTACTCAATGCCCACCACGGCCATGTGATGCGCTTTCCGGTTGTGCCCAGCCAGACTCCAGTGATGGAAGTAATTGCTGCAATGAATTCAAGTGCTGAGACTTCATAGCCCCAGGCGCTAAAAATGGTGAATGACATAGTTTCCTTTCCACGTCCGCATTACCGGACGGGTCAATCGGTCGGTTTGAATTTCAAACCCTCTCAGCCGCATGCGGCTCCCGTGGTTCTTAGAGTAGCGTTATCTCGTGCAAAAGTATGGATACCTAGCGATGATTGTTTTCACCGTCGTTGGCTCATTTTGGCTAGAAGTGTTTTTGAAGGTCGGAGTGCTCAAGCAGTTTAAGCGAGTAGTTCTTACCATTGCCCCTGTAGCTTTTCTATTCATCGCATGGGATAAATACGCCATTGCAAATGGCCACTGGTATTTTGATAAAGATCAGATTCTGGGAATCTTTGGACCCTTTGGCATTCCTTTAGAGGAGTATTTGTTCTTTATAGTCGTACCCATCGCGGCCCTGATGACTATTGAAGCCGTGCGCACAGTTAAAAAGCATTGGCAGGTCTATAAGTGACCTACACGCAAATCGCAATCTTTGCAGTTCTCTTCGCCATCTCTTTTGATCTCTTTCTCTTTAAAACACATTTGCTCAAGCGCAAAGTATTTTGGACTTCTTACGCAATCATTGTCGGCTTCCAACTACTGACGAATTGGTGGCTGACTTCAAGAAACATCGTGATGTATAGCCCAGATGCCATCATTGGTCTGCGCATCGCATCAGCGCCAGTGGAGGATTTACTCTTTGGTTTTGCGCTAGTTCTTGGCGTATTAACTAATTGGATACGGCTAGGCGCTTCAGATAAGCGCTAATAAAGACGCGTAATCTGCGGGCTGTAGAAGTCTTGGCACGCTTGTTGAATATGTCGTAGCCAATCTTTTCCACTTCATCAACGATGCCGCAGTACAACTCACTTGCAGCTTCAATACATGGTCGACTAGATGCTGCAAGCATTTGAATTCCTGAGGTTGCTTCGGCTTGTAGTTGGCGCACGCGGGCAATTTGAAACTTAAGTGCGCTAATAATCTGTGGAGTAAGGGTTCGCTCTTCAAGCATTTCGCGTGTGACGCCATGCTCAGCTAGCTCAGTAATAGGAAGATAAATACGGCCGCGATCTAAATCTTCTCCCACATCGCGAATGAAGTTAGCTAATTGGAAAGCAATACCAAGCTTCTTTGCACATTCATAGGCACCTTCTTCAAGCACTCCCAACACGGGCACCATTTCAAGGCCAATAACTGCAGCTGAACCGTAGACGTACTCCACAAGATCTTCATATGTTTGATACTCCTGCACAGTTAAATCCATAGTCATGGAATGCAGGAACGCTTCAAAGTGCTCATGGGGGATTGCAAATGTGTTGACTGTGTCTATTAGTGCTCGCCCGATTGCATCATTACTTTTGCCAGTTTTTAAATCCTGCAAAATCTTGGCACCCCAGAGCCCTAAAGCATCTGCCTTTTCCTGCACAGTAAGAGTGGATGCAAGATCATCAACGATTTCATCTGCGTAGCGGGCAAAGCCATAGAGTGCATGAACATATTTACGTTTAGCTTTAGGTAGCAGGAGTGTGGCTAGGTAATATGTTTTGCCGTGTAGAGAATTTAATCTCTTGCACTCGGCATAGGATGCCTCCAGCTCATTCATTTACTTAACAGGTCCCACAATTCGCTCTGCAGCAAGGCGGCCTGAAATCAAAACCATTGGAACGCCAACACCAGGTTGTGTTCCAGAACCAGCAAAGACTACGTTTTCAATTCCCTGTGCCATATTGCGTGGTCTGAAAGGACCGGTTTGGAAAAATGTATGTGCACTGGCAAATGGTGCGCCCATCTCCATTCCCTGATTCTTCCAATCAAGGGGAGTAGTCATGACTTCAGTTTCAATGGAATCGCCAAAGCCCGTATAGCCGCGCTCTTCAATAGTTTTAATCATTTGGTCGCGATACGGACCAGCTTGTTTCTTCCAATCGATATCACTATCTAAGTTAGGCGTTGGGAACAAAATATAATAGGAGTGCTTACCGGCAGGTGCTAAATCTGGATCATCATGAGTTGGCACGGTAACCAAGATGCTGGGATCACTCATTAACTGCTTCTTCTTGATGAGTTCATCAAAAACGCCATCCCAAGAGTGGCCAAAGTGAATGTTGTGGTGGGCAGCAAAGTCATATTTCTTACTTGAGCCAACGAGAAGGGTCACACACGATGGTGAGTACTTCAATCGCTTGATCGTGACGGGGGTTTTGCCAAGCAATTCGCGATAGGCAACAGGTAGGTCTGGATTCAAAATAACTGCATCGCACTCATAGCGCTCACCTGATTCGGTGATGACAGCTTTTGCGCGGCCATTGCTTACTTCAACATTTGTGACCGTGGTGTTGTATTTAAATACCACACCGTGTTTTTCGGCAGCTGCAGCTAGAGCACGCGGAACTGCATGCATTCCACCCTTAGGGAAGAAGACTCCATTAACTGAGTCCATGTATGCGATTACTGCATAGATAGCTAGAGCCTGTTGTGGGCTCACTCCTGCATACATAGCCTGGAATGAATAAACCTTTTGTAGTCGAGGATCTTTCATAAATTGATTTACTTTAGGAGAAAGTCTGCGAAAGCCCCCAAGTGCAATTAAGCGGGCAAGGTTGGGCGTGAGTAAGTTGAGTGGACTATCGATATTTCTATCAATGAAATCATTCATCTCATACTTATAGAGTTTTGTAACAAATTCTACGTATCTGCGATATCCGGCAGCTTCAGTGCTGCTGATGTGTTTAGCAATCTCTGCTTCCATCTCATTGGTATCTGCGTGTACATCTAGCTGTGAGCCATCGGCATAGAAAGCGCGATAGAGAGGTGTGAGGGGAGTTAACTCCAGCCAATCTTTCATATCTTCGCCCACGCAGTTAAATGCATCATTAATCAGTGATGGCATTGTTAGAACTGATGGACCTGTATCAAAGGAGTAACCATCTTTTTTGAGTAAGCCATTGCGGCCACCAGGAACACTTTCGCGCTCTAATACGGTTACCTTTCGACCAGCTCCTGCAAGACGAAGTGCAGCGCTTAATCCAGCAAGGCCTGCGCCAACGATGACAACGTGATCGGTGGGGCCTTTAACTCTGGCAACCATTTACATACTCCTCTTTGTGGCAATCATGGCAAGTTCATTAAGTAAATCGCGTCCAGCGCTATCAATTGCAGGGTTTTCAATCGCGCGCAGTGCTTGAGACGTTAAGTCATCAATCATAGTTTCAAGGGCTGCCTTTGCGCCTGTTGAAACAATCATCTCCTGCAAGATGGCCACACCTTTTTCATCAATATCGTTCTTACCAAAGTACTTACGGCTCTCGGCCTTCATAGCCTCCGTGCATTTGGCATCGGTCATAGCGATAAGGGCTGTTCGCTTTCCTTCACGTAGGTCATCACCGGCAGGTTTTCCGGTAACAGATGGATCGCCAAAGACGCCGAGTAGGTCATCGCGGAATTGGAAAGCTTCTCCAAGCGGTAGTCCGTATTCAGAGAGAGCTGCCAACAATGCCGGGTTTGCATCCCCGGCTAGGACTGCTCCTATGTGAAGTGGTCGCTCAATTGTGTACTTACCTGATTTGTAGCGAGCGATTGTCATTGAACGTGCAATATCTGTGTTCTTCTGTGTTTGCTCATGAATATCTAAGAACTGTCCAGCCATTAACTCAACGCGCATCTCATCAAAGATTGGCATCACGCGGCGGAGTTCATCACTTGAAATACCTGACGTATTAAGAAGTTGGTTAGACCAAACAAGTGCTAAATCTCCAAGTAAGACTGCAGATGCTAAACCGTAGGCAGGTGCAAAACCTTCTAACTCATCTTGCACATGGATTGATTCAAAGTGGCGGTGAATAGATGGCTTACCGCGACGTGTGTCAGATCCATCCATTAGATCATCATGAATAAGAGCGCATGCTTGAAGCAGTTCAAGTGAAGAGATGGCTTTAGTTCTCGCTGGAGTTAAAGTTCCGCCTGCGCTTTTGATTCCAGCGTAGGCAAAGAGAGGGCGTAATCGCTTACCGCTATCTAGTAGAAAAGATGAGAGAGCAGAGGAAACTGGTTGTAATTCAGGTGAGATTGAAAGCAGGTATGCGCTCTGATCACGCATGAATTGAGTGAGTTCAATCTCTACGCAATCGCGTGTCTCT
>Ga0208486_1000053_pt1 | contig 35856 bp, 50 predicted proteins | sample LakMenEpi03Aug12_FD_150664 | JGI IMG/M metagenome (GOLD analysis project Ga0208486, IMG submission 150664) | Freshwater microbial communities from Lake Mendota, WI - 03AUG2012 deep hole epilimnion (SPAdes) | ecosystem: Environmental > Aquatic > Freshwater > Lentic | place: Lake Mendota, Madison...
CCACTATATCCCTGTGGTCGGGTGTTAGATTGCGGCTAACAATTTTGAATTTATGTTTCATTATATCCACCGTTCTATCATCTTGGTAGAAGTGTCCGATTAACATTCTATCTCCTAACTTGTACTTGCTCCAGTCATCGAAGTCGGGGAACTCTGCTTTCAGTTTATCAAAGTTACTAATCATTATCACACAATCACTGCCCTTTTTCATCACTCTGTAAATAGATTGCAGATACTCTTTGATGGCATCATTTGAGAAATGGCAAAACACACCGTAGCTAAATACGAAGTCGATTGAGTTGTCCAGTATGCCTGTGCATTTGTAATCTTGGTTATCTAATTCCTTGTATTCTAAATTATGGTATATCACTCCGGCATGTAGGGGAATAACATCAATACCGATAACCTTACTGAAAGTATGCGATAATTCTTTAGTAAATACACCTCCGCCGCACCCTATTTCTAAACAGGTTTCAACACCACCAAACGGATAGATAATTCGGTTAATTACTTCCTGTATGCCTATCCCATAGGTAAACGCTTCGTAATATCCGCTCTTACCCCAAAAGTTAATGAATTGCTCTTTGGTGAAGTCCATAACTAATCCTTTACCCCCCAGTTAATAAAATAAGGTTCAACAGGTAGATAGTGCCGATATGCTAACCCTCCGTAAGGTTGCACCGGAATCCCTGCTAAGTTCATCAATCCGGATAATAACGCCTGGTCATGTCGGCTGCTGATATATTGCGGATTAACTGATTCATTGTGATGAAAGCAATTCTCCTTCGCTCCCTTTATCCATTTTTCAAAGATAGGCATAGTCTTGGGGTGGTCAAAGTCAAACACAATGCAACACGCCATAATTTGATACATGGTAATCACATCCCTATAGCTATTTAGCCCTAAGAACTTGATTTGATGGTCGGGTATGTACTTGTGAAGTGGATGCCCCTCGTTGTTCCATGCTACTATCCCATGTTCGGCTGCTAACGCCCACAACGGATCGGGATTCTGGTGTACCCTGATTGTTGAATCGCACCAAATGATTTTCCTGTATCCCATCTCCAATGCTTCAGCTACCATAAACGGCTTGAATTGATAAGGCATATTTTGGTGATTCCAAGACTTACCCCATTTCTCGGTATTAGGCCAATCTCCCAGGTGAATCTTGCGTTCAAGGTACTCATCCACATACCCATCAACACTACGAAGGTGCGTATCGTAGTCGGGTGCCTTGCGGTCTATACTGCGTATTAGTCCGAGTTGCGCCTCGTTGTAGTTTTCCCTGCCTGTTGATGATAGGGATACGATTACTTTACCCGATGTTATCTGGCCCATATTACATTTTCTAAGTTAGTTAATAAGCATTTCGTTAACCCTGCCTTGTTGCAGTAGTCCTTAATCAGGTGAAATAAATCTACGTTACCATTATGCTCAATGCATACCATCTGCGTATGCTTAAGGTTAATTTGTTCGAGTATCTCATAATCCACGCCCTCGGCATCAATAGAGATGAAATCAAAGTATTTAAATGGGGAGTTCTTTACCAGGGTGTTGTAAGTCCATACCTCGGTCATTCGCTCTTTAAACTCCGTACCCGGCCATCGTTTAGTTTCGTTGCGTTTGATTGTACTAAGTAGCGATACATCCCCCCTGCCCAAATGATTGCCCATCTCATGAAACGTACAATGCCCATCCGTTTCTCCGATTGCTACATTGAACTTGTGTACCATAGGATTGGCTAAGATTCGGTTAAACGCTTCCTCGCTCGGTTCTACAAGTACCCCACTCCAACCTTGTAGCTGCAATGCGTAGGTATTGCTTAGGGTAACGCCATCATTTGCACCAATGTCAAGAAAGAATCCTTTGCGGGATTGGAAGTAACTTAATATGATGTCCTGCTCGTTGTTTTGGGAGTATCTCATTTGCCGTAGGTTATTTCGTAGTAATCATCAAAGCATTCATCTTCCTCTTTGCTTGTTATACATCTTTGCGTACCATTTCCATCTACCCAAGCATCTTTGTTTTGCTCCTTTTCCATTTCTTTGGCTTGTTCAACTTTCGGAAACAATAAAGAATCATCTACAATTCCTAATTCTTTTATTAACCACTCCACTGCAGTCTGTTGTGCCATGTTATTTGTTATAATTTAATTTGTAATACTCCTCCCCTGTCATTTCCTTAAAGTTAGGTTTTGATGCCCTAATTATCTTTCTGCCGTGTGCCTTTGCTATTTGCTCTGCAAACATTTGATTTGCCTGATTAACTATCTCCTGTTTCTTTTCGTTGTATGCCTTCCATCCCAACTCACCACATTGCTTTTGAATTTCGCTTAGCTTATCAGATAACCATTGTGTTGCAGGTAATTGCATGTTATTTATTAGTTCTAAATTGATAGTGATATAATTCCTTCTCTATCTTCACCTCTGTCTTAATCAGCCCGGCATTGTGTATAGCCGTTGCCCACGCATAATCTTCACCGATACGAATATCCATGAAAGGAAACGCCAGCGCAATCTCCCTTCTAATGGGTACGATATGATTAGGATAGCGGTAATAAGCCCCACCCTTCGCCTCGTAGCCGTAATCCTTACTGATATACCACTTACGCTCATCCCTGCCATCTGTGGTCATTGTACCGTTAAATACGATAGCATCGGGATTAGATTCGGCTGCCGTTAGGATGTCTTTAATGTACGTAGGTGCTACCATATCATCATCATCAATAAATACCACGTACTTTCCGGTGCTGCGTTGTAGCAGTAGGTTACGTTTACGCCCTGTAGTCATTGCACCATTATCCGATTCGGTTAGAACTTCTACCTCTGGTGTGCGTTGCGGTGTCAGTACCTGCAGCAACTGCGATAGGTAGCCTATGCGTTGGGGTAGGGTGCAGATTAGGATGGATAGGGTCATACATTCTGTTTAGGGAATCCGGCTTTACTCCTCCGGATATAGGTTATCTCATCCGCTCTATAAAACGATTGAGTGTGATTCAGCAACGCATCAACAGGCTCACCAGTCCATGCAGGGTGGTAATGGTCGAATATCCGCTTATCTACATACTTGTAGCATCTTGTAGCCTTCGCCACATCCATCGCCTCGTTATCGCACCACAGGGATTCGTATTGAGGATGGTAGATGTACCCGAACCGCTCGTAATACGTTCTACCCATGATTGACATCGTTGGCAGCAGGTGATTAACCCGCCCATCGGGAAAGTGAATGAATAGGTCTAAGTTACCCTCAAATGCATTGATAATATCAATGTCATAGCCCTGCTTTAGGAAACGCATGTCATCGGACATATTCACAACTATATCACCCTGCCATCCTTCCATACCCCGGTTGATGGCGTGTACCTTGCTTTTTGATTTACCCATTGTGATAAATACATTGGGGAACTTTAGCAGGTCGGATAACTCATTTGAGTTTAGCGTAACGGTATCATCATCATCAACCGTTAACCCAACCGTGTACTTCTTAGAATGTGAATATGCCTGGATGGTAGCAAATGCAGCAGCCATCTTTTCCGGTCTGCTACGTGTTGCAAAGTTGTAATGTATGTGCATGGTGTCCGAGCGTGTTTCACAAAGATAGCAAATATCTTTGGAGTGGTTCATCTGTAGCCTACACTTTTGTTTTCCACAATAGATACACAATTTATACAATGGGGTGTGATTTGGTGTCGGGGATAATCTGAATGATGGTAGTCGGCATTGGGTTATCCGGATCGTTGGCAACCTGTAGCGGAATCAGTTTGGATGCCAGGCGGTAAAATTCGGTGGGGTTAGCTTTACCCCATGCGGTAAGGTTAACCGTGTCATCATCCTGTAGCAGGTCAAATGCGGTGGCGAAATGCTCCCTCACTGATTTAGTAACCTTGTTCGGTGTTCCTTTCGGCCTCCCATTGGGATTGTTAGTATGTCCTTTCTTTGGCACTCTGTAGAAACTTGTTGTTTACAAAGGTACTCACTTCTCACTCAAACCACCAAATTCTCAGATATTCCATGTCAAATTCTCACGTAACACATTGATAATGAGTGAATTCTTCAATATTCTCAAATTCTCACACACCTCTTGTATAGTATGGTATTAGATATATAAATATATAGAATTATTATTTTCTTTAAATTCTCGAGCAAGTGAGAATATTGGTAGTTAGCCTATGATTATCAATAAGTTATAAATTCTCACTTGGTGAGAATATTGAGAATATGGTGCCAACGAAATGGTATAGTTTATCGCTCACAAATGTTGGCTATTACCCCCAATTTGGGCGTTAATGGGTATAAAAAACCCCCGATGTAGAAACACCAGGGGAAACCAAAACACCACATGAAATATTATTTCAGTTGGTTATGTATTGTAACCAACTCACATTTTCTCATACTGCCCATGCGCCACCCTCTTTACCACCCTTGCAAAGTCAGCCCTACGAATCGCATTAAAAAACCTCTTAGGCTTAATATTGAATCTTAGGCAGAGCAAATCTACCTCCTTTGTTGTGAACTTTGGCGGTAGGTTATCAACTAACAGGCGCAGGTCTGCAGGAAGGCCGGATTCCGTTTCCGCGCATAACTCACTAATTATGGATATTGTACTCTCGGCATAGTACCTATACAAATTATATGCTTTGTTGACTATTTCAACCGTTACCACAGGTTTTAGAACATTTTGGCATATACTTACCACATGGCACATTCGTGGGAAGTATGCGCTCATTTTAGCCTCGGCACCCATAATGTATTGTTCCGCCTTTCCGGCCATCCGGCTATTGGCATCGGCTAAATTCTGCCTGTAAAACTTCGTGTATAGTGTTTTCGCCTCCGGTGTAATCTCAATCCTTATAGGCGCACAATCCCCTGCTGCAAATTCTTTGTTAATACGGTACAGGTGAGTAACGAGTTCCTTCCACTCCTTACACATTTGCCGGCCACCGCTAAACGGGTCGGCATCTTCATTCAGTTTGATGTAATCGGATTTAACCATTAGGAAACGTGAAGCGAATCCGGATTGAATCTTATCGGCCCCGAATATGTGTGCTAAACGGGATGGCTGCGTACCCATCAAAAGGGATATGTTAAGTGATTTAACAACCCTTTCTTTCTCTCGATCCGCTCTAATTTGGGTGTACCTGCCCCCGGTGAATGCTTGAGTAAAGAATGAAATAGCATCGTTATTCGCTTTGTGCGCCCCTGCGTTTAGGATAGTTTCCGCTTCATCGTGATATACTCCCATCCCTGCCTCCTGGTCTTGCATTAGGGCTATGTAGCCCTCGGTGGTGCCATCAACTGCAAATGGATGGAATCGTTTGGGTTTAGGCTTGCTGAATGATTCCTTATTTACGTTGGCTGCTGCTTTCTCAATCAGCCAGTTATCCATCGCTAATTTGAAGGCTGCATCTTCCGATTTTAGTAAGTCGGCTAATGGTTCCTCACACATAGCTTTAAATGCCGGAGTTTTACCCACCGATACGGGGGCTATCATAATAGCAAATACGATGTTTTTTACATTGTGAAAGTCGGATGTATAGCAGTTCCCTGCAAGTGATGCGATAGTCCATATTCCGGCCGTAGCGAGAAACTCCGGGCATAGGCTCATTTCTGCTGCAACTTCGTGAATAGAATTGTTTATAACTTGTGGAAAAATACTATAAGGGTAACCCTGTTCTACGGGTTCGATTTCGAGGGCTTTAAGTACGGCATCCCAATCCCTGCCGAGGTGGTAGAACAGAATAAACGAAGGCGGCAGGCACCAGACAGGATACTGCTCCTTGTTATGCCAATGGGGAAAGTTGCTCATGGATGCGCTGAATATCATAACCCTTCGTGCATTATAGTACACTTTAGCGGAGATGCCGGCCGAATCACTACCCTTGCGCCTGTAGGCCTGGAACTTATCATTCTTGCCGTAGCGGTAGCCCTGTATAGGCAGCAGCCCTATTGATTGCAGAATAGTGTCGAACGCTTCATCCGTAATGGACTTGTCAAATTCTGCCAACTGCGATTCATACCCCGCCGGGTAGCTGATTGCTTTCTTACTCGGATCGTACTTGGGTTTATATTCGTTAAAGTATTGTGAAACTTCTATTAGGTAGTTATACTCCGATTCGGTTAACTCCTGCACATCCTCCATACTTTGGTGAAATTCTGTATAGCCAGGGGTTGGAAATGTGTAAACTACCGGGCCATTTGAATACAGGGCGATTACCTCGTTACCCTCGGGGGATTCAGCGAGGGGTGTTTTGTTGGGTAGTGCTGCGTAGTTCAACCATACGTGATACCCTGCGTTGCGGGTTTGCTCGATGAATACCTTGCTAAAGATTTCCGGTGCCTCGTTGGTTATAATTGCCATCCACTTACTGAATAGCTCTTTATCCTTAGTATTCTTTAGGTCGAAATCTAAGCAGCCGTAGTTATTGCCTGTAAGTATCATTAACCCATTATCTGTAGGTCGCAGGTGCAGGTCATCCGGATTACTCCAGTTGCGGTGTGATACGGGTTGTTTTGTTGCGGCATCCCATTGTATGGGGATGACTTTGATGCCGAGTGATTGGTAGTCGGTGTATTGGTGCATGGGTGGTGGTGGTTAAAGTTTTATACTGAAATTAGATTTAATTTGTTTTTCCTACTACAGCTCAATATTAATGATATGTAAGATGCGCTAACCTTATAAAATATTGCAGCATCTGTAATAGAATTATGAAATATACCATTACTTGTATCAAGTATAATTTTAGATTTCATTGATGCAAGAGTGTGAAAGTTTTTAGGAAGCTTACCCTTTAGCGATTCCGATATGTTTTTTTTATGAAGTTCATTAAATTTTTTGCCCGTATGAGATTTACTCATTTTTATTTTAGATTCAATACTATGTACACTTTTACCTTTATTTGGGCTAGGCTTACCAATATTAGCTAATCTCAATTTTTGTTTAGTTACATCAGATAGTTTTTTACCTTTATTGTTTTCTGATATTTTTTTTCTTGTTTCTTCACTCCTACATATAAAATTATCATCTTTTTTTGGTAGAAAACAATTCAATCCGTTTTTAGATAATGAATTGTAAATATTACCATAATAAGATTCAAGATTCAACATTTCCTCAATTGTACATTCTGTAATTATTTCAAATTTATGGTTATCTATTCCATATTTAATAAATGAATTGTATAACCTTACTTGAGATTTACAATGTAATCTTTTATAACTTCTAAATCTTTCATTTATATCTGTAGAACTACCTACATAAATTTTTTTACTCGGGGATGTGATTTTATAAATATGTGCCATAAATAAAAAAACCCTCAGAAAAGGGAGCGGTGGTAGTCGCATCCCTAATCTTCGGGCATAAAGTTCTTAATTGTTGCTACCACACAACAATACAAATATACAATTAATTTATTATTGAATCAAATAACGTAAAGAATTGTTCCGGTGTAGATATAAATTCATAGATGCCGCCTGCCTGTCTTTCTTTTTTTTGCTCATCTAATTGATACTGCGATGCTTTATCTTTCCCAACTTTTATTTCTATCATAATGCTTCTGCCTATTCCGTTCTTATCACGAATCGTAGCCGAAATATCAGCCGTACCCTTCCGGGTTGCGGATGGGATAAACTTTCCGTTAATCTGCCTACCCATAGTGTTAATACGTGTAGCACGGTATCCCGACCAGTTAAGAAAGTTAATTATAAACGTAGTCAGCCCATTGGACTTAGTAACCACAGGCGTAGGCGGCCCGGTGTAGAATCCATCCTTTACCACGTTCGGGGTACGTTGCAAGGTGTAATTGTAATGGGCGGTGTTATAGCGTATTTTCCAGAGGGGGTGTTGTTTCATAGTAAAGAGTTCTTATTCTTATCCAAATTAGTAAGTTGCTTCCCCACCTTATTCGGCAGAGGATAAACTCGCTCAAATTCCTTATTCGGCATCCATCTGTTATTAACCCAGTGGTATAACACCCCGTTGCGGATTGTGGCGGTTGTGTTTAGCCGGAAGTATTTGCGTTCGATGTATTGGTGGATGGTCATGTTGTAAAGTTAAGGGAGGGGTTAATTTGCCCCTCCCTGGTGAATTAAAAGGGTAAAGGTTCGTAGGTAGGTGCAGGTTCTACAGGTGCCGTACTTTGTGCAACTCCCTGTGGCTGCTTAAAATTCCCAATATACTGCTTCTTTTCCTGTGCATCCCTTTGCTCCTTAGTCTGCGATACTTGAATGCTGCCAATGTTGCCGTACTGATCGGCGGTGTCATTTAGCCATAGGGTAAGGTTCAGATACTTCTTACCGTTTTTTGCCTCGGTAATTTTCTCCTTCGGGATGTCTGATAGGCAGATGCTGCCTGTGTAGAATGTAGCCATAACAAAGCCGGTTAATCAGAGCCGGTATGATTTAGAGTTTAGTAGCGGAGATTAACTTTCTCTCTTCTACGATAATTATAAATTTCCTCAATTAGTGATGTGTATTGAGTAATGTCGCTGCAATTTACAAGCGCAGTAGGTTGCAGTTTTAACTTTTGTAGAAATTCAGTGAACTCAAACTCTGGGTTTTTAAATAGACAAATCATTGTATTTATAAATGATCTCCTTTTAAAACCATCATAGTAAGGTTCAACCAAAAATATCTTTTCAATAGTCTTACAAGCATTATCATAGCTTTTAATACTAAAAAGTCCAGCGTAAAAAGATTGTGTAATATTAGCATGATGTTGCCCTGCCAATAATAGCATACATTCATTATGCCCGATTTTATACTTTTCTTTAAACTCTTTATACTTTATGTAATCTTTATATCCTAAACTACAATACCCTTCTAAATAATCATCAGAGTTCCATGTCTTAGAATTTGCATTTAAAATGTGTACTTCTTCTAAGGCATATCCCTTACATACAATGTAATTTAAAGGTAGTTTAAGTTCCTCAATAACATGAAATCTGTGCTGCCCGTCAATAATCTCGTACTTTTCATTTACGATAATAACGGTAAACAAATAGTTTTCTGCCATTGATTTTTTCAACCTGTTAATGTGCAATAGGTTTTTGTTCCTGTTGCCATCAATAGGCTTGAACATAAAGTAATCTTCTGTTGTGTGAACTTGGTAATCTTTTACCATTGGTTCTTTCAGATAAGTCATATAATTACTGGATATAGGGAGCCAGCGCCTTTAAGAACCACCTACGAGATTCGAACTCGTATCTCCCCGATACAATCAGGGACGTTATCCCAAGCCGATATTTATTTTCGGTTACGCCAAGGTGGTTGCCTGTGTTACTTCAAAGTTACCGCTACCGATGTGGTAGAAGTTTTCGCAGGTGGATAATGTGTTTCTACTTCGCCTGTGTGTTGATTGACCGCTTTGATTCCAAATGTAGGTAATGCTCTGTGATACAACTCAAGTGCTTTAATTTTTTCCTCTGTTTCACATTTCAAATCAACCAAAGCATCTAATTCACTACTACCACACTCCGAATAATCATACTTCACCCCAACCTCCCTAATATCAACTTTCGCATTGTGATACTGAAATGACTTGCCGTGTTTTTCAGCATCATCCAGTACGATTGCTTTGTACGCAGGCATTGAGGTGAGTTGCTTTACTACTTCCTCTAGGCATTTCATACGGATATGTAACTCCATAGGGTTAATGCGGCCCTCTAATACTTCTTGGAAGATTTCACGTACTACTTGCGTGCGTTCTTCCTTAGTTGTGTGGTTAAATTTAATCAGTTCCATTGTCTTGGGTGTTTAAAAGGTTAAATGTATTTTGTTGTGCTTCGGTTAATTGGCATTCAGTTTTCACCCAATCGTACACGGTTACGGTTGATCCTTTGATACATTCGCCATCCTGTATTTTTACGATAGCGGATTGGAATTGCTCATCTGTTAGGATGCGTTTGGTTTTCCATGCATCGGCAGCAATGTCGTAAATGCTGCCATTAATATGCCCTACCGATTCCATCTCCTCTGGAACATACACCGGCCCTGCAAATACATCCGGAGTGTACCACTTTACACCGTTACTCATAGCCCTCGCGAATAACATATTGCGTGGGAACTTGTCGGTATTTTTAGTACCTGCTTTTTTTGCATCTTCGATAGTGAATGTAGAAGTACCAATCATTTCAGAACCTTCATAGTAATCAATAGAACAAACCTTGTCGGTCTGCTGCGTTACCTTGTAATTGTACTTGCCCGATGCTTTTACCATTGCAGCCATTACGCCTGCTCCAATGGTAGGCTTACCGGAAATAATGTGGATACCGGACATTGCGGCAAAAGGTGCGATGCCCAACTCTGCACCTGCTTGGATTTTAACAATAGCCTGTGCTGCGGATTTGATGTCAGGAAACATTCCCGATTCCGCAAACGCCTTACCGATTGACATTATTTCGGTGGCGGTGTGTTTGATTAGATTCATGTGTTTAAAGTTTTAGGACTCAAAGATATAAATAATTTTGGAAGTACCAAATATATTTTATAGTTTTGTAAAAATATATTTTTATGGAACAAATCAGAGAACTATTCAAAGCACAACACATTTTCAACCTTTCAGCCATTGAGCGTAAAGCGGGCATCCGCAAGCTAAAACTGCACGAATTTGTGAACGGAAAGGCAGAATTATCAGAGCGTGAGTGTCTGAAAATCAATAAGATAGTGGAAAATGCAACTAAATTGCAAAAATAAATCCAAAATTATTTGGGTGGTATTGGAATGTAAATGTATATTTGTGTAACAAAACCAAACAACATGACAACGATTCAATCTAACACCACGATTACTGCAAAATCAATTTGTGATTCTAATTGTATTTTTACTGCTTATGTAGTAGAAAGAAAAGGCGATTATGTAAGATTACAAATGGATGGCAAAACATTTAGCAAAAAAGTTAAGAAGTCATTTGATGGTAGCGAATATGTTTTAGCTTTAGGTAGTTACTCAATGGCTCCTGCATTTAAATAACGTTTTACGGGGTGCAGCATCCGCCAAACTGCCTAACACATGAACACCTACCTAATCTACTTCAACAACATTCTGCGAGATATTATCCTTGCACAAAGTTTGCACGATGCGAAGAAGCAATGTGTAAGGATTAGGCGGGATAACAAATACACCGGAGCGTTAACTATTCATTCATTATATTAATTGTATGATAATTCACAATTCATTTCCGAACGAACCATTCCCTTGTTTAGTTCAAGTTAATTGGACTAAAGAAACAGGATTTTATTTAGCTGAAAACTTCCAAGATGGATTAGATAGTTATAATAACATTGGCAATCTTGTTGCCATCTTCAAATGTAAACCCAAACTCAAACCATAAAAACCAAACACATGACAACAGTAGTACTTTCAACCCCGCAATTAGCCCAGCAGTATGCAGAGCGTACTGGCTTACAGTATGACCGAAAAGGCAACTCTTTCGTATGCTACGATGATTCGGGCGAGCCTATCTACACGATTAAATTCTACATGCAGCGCACGGAGTTAGTAGATATTCGCACGGTGTATGAAATCTTTAGCCCGAACGCTAATAGGTATGAGGAATACCCTACAAAGGAGCGTATGCTTGAAGATTTGGATTTTAACGAAATGCACATACCTTATAAGTCTATCCGTTCAACGTACAACAATGGGGCAATTTTGGTAAGCCGTGAATTAATGCAGGAGTTATTTGCCTTGCCATTTAGCGCAGAATTACTTAACTTACAAGGGCATGGTTAGTTTTGGTTTCCCCCTGGCAGAAGTGTCGGGGGGTTTTTATCACTTCAATTTTAAACAATGCACAATGCTAACCAAAAAACTCAAAACAGAACGCTTAAACGCATCCCCCTTTATTACTCTTTACTTGCCATCCACGCCAAAACAAAGGATAAGCTACTTTGCGCTCCCCGGTATGAAAGGGAAAGTCAATGTTCCTATCGTGTTAAATTCAAAACTTCAAATAGATAACATCATAAAGACTTGCAGTAATTACTTCCGTATTCCGTTTGAGTCTTTGCAATCCAAAAGCCGGATGAGAAATATCGTAGTAGCCCGCCACATAACCATGTGGTATTTGCTGAATCAAACGGAAATCACCTTATCAGAGGTGGGCGGTATATTCGGTAGCAGAGATCATACAACGGTTATACACGCTAAGAAATCGGTTAATGATAGCCTAACCTCAAAGTTTGATAATGAGTACAAAACCCATATTGAAAACCTTAACGTAATTTTATGATTTACATTATTGCAGCAATGTTCTTCGGAACGCTTATAATGGCTTACCGCATCGGTGATTATGAGAATAAACACCGGAGTAAGGATAAGTAAGAAACGTGGGTTCAATAGCATGAGTCGACACCCAGTAACAAAAGTCAGCATTGCCGGATAGGTGGAAGGCCTATCATTTCTCCACCTTCCTATACCCCTCCTGCCATAACACCGCACATAAGCGCTTTGACTTGCGAACGATGGCAGTTTCCGAATCAGTCGGATACAGGATATGTAACGCTTCGTGAATGGTTATCTCCAGTTTATGCTTTGGCTTTAGTCGGCTATCTATCTCAATGGTATTGCTATCAATATGTGCTAATCCATACGCTTTTTCTTTCCCTAATTTGCGATGGATTACTTTCATTTTATAGCACTTTACCTTTATAAATTCTCTTATTCCGGAACTCAAACTCATCCCCATCCGTATCAATTATGGCGAATCCATGATTCCATTTATTAAGCGGCATGTATGCCGGATGCAGTTCCGATAGGCAACCGATACTGAATGTGGTTACCATCTTGCCGGCTAATGTCGGTTCGGTGTGTTCGGATGTCTGGTGATTATGCCCCTGAAAGCAGGATACCTTAGATCGCAGGAATAACCCCCTTGCAGGGTTAACAGGCGCTGATATTCCACCTACGTACTCATGCCCGTGTATGCCCCACAAATGCCCAATTTGCATAGGGCGTTTATTGTCTATGATTTCAATACCCTCTGCCCTTGCTTTTAGTATATTGGTAAACTCAAACTCTTCTATCCCTACCAACTCCCCGGCTTTCTCTTGCAGGAAATGTTCATAACGCTCTTCATGGTTTCCCACCTTGAAGTATATTTTGCAGTTGAAGGTGCTTTTAATAATGTTAAATAATTCCTTAAACGTGTCAAGTTCCTGCTTGAAGTTCCGCTTCTTTGGGTCCTTAATAAACCTACTTAACCTGTGGCAATCTATGGTATCTCCGTTTAGTAGAATTGCATCCGGTTTCTCCTTTACTGCAAAATCAAATGCAGCCGTTAGCGCTTCGATTGAGTGGTATGGAACGTGAATATCCGATAATACTAAAATGCGTTTGTGTCCTTTAATCTTATACGGTGTGAAGTCTGCCTCATCGGAAGCAGGCAGTTTGTACGGGTTCTTCGGTCTGTCAGTTGGCATATAGTATTTGGTTTTAATTGCTTTTTCCGGACTCTGATTCTTTCCCTCAATCCTACGGAGAATACTTCGTGCTGCTTCTACGTGCTTGAATGATAGCTTATTTTCGGCATACATTATACGTGCAAGTTTGAGCGATGGCATTTGCATACCGTACTTATCCCTGTATGAACGTGCTATATCTGATAATGTCATAAACTTGCCTCAACAATCATTTGAGCGATTGAAGTTTTGTAAGTTACCCCGGCTTTAACTACGAAACCCTGCAATATCCATACACCTGGCACATCTATATCGCCCACCGTTGTTGTATAGGTAATCTCATGGTTAGCTATAATCGTTGCCCCCCATGACCCTGTTTCCCCGTTGGGCTTCTTATAATAGATGTCAGATGAAGTAGGGTTGTGTAGATTAACCCCTGTTTCTGTTAGCTTTATCGTTACGTTGGTGCCGTTGTATATCATGATTCAAATATTGATGTGATTGTTACGTTATAATGATTTGATTCCTGTATTGTTACGGTTGTGCTTTGTTCGTTATCAATGGTAACGGTATTATTCTGCTGACTTACAATATCAACCTGCGTAGTTTGCGCTGATTGAATTGTTACGTTAGAATTGAACTGATACAAAGGTACTATGAGATTCGCATCAAAACCTGTGAGTATAAATATGCCACGTTCGGCGGTGAGGGTTGCATCCCCTTCTTTCTGCAAAGTGGCATCGTTGCCTGTGAGTAGGTAAGTGCCTTTATCCGCTACAAGTGTGCGAAGTATGTCTATTGTGGCTGCGTTGCCTACAAGTGTAAATGTTCCCCTATCGGCTACTATTCTGCGACTTGCTATAACCCCGGCATCGCTTCCGGTAAGTACAAATGTGCCTCTGTCGGCTGCAACTGATTTGACTACTTGAAAGTTGGCATCGAATCCTGTGAGTACGTACGTTGATTGATCGGCTGCGATTCTACGTGCTGCGGTTGTGCCTGCATCGTTTCCGGTGAGCGTGTATGTTGCCGTATCGGCTACAATGGTTTTGCCGAGTTGGAAGTTAGCATCGCCACCGGTGAGAGTAAAGGCTGCTACCGTTGCAGCTATCTGAAATGCACTTCTTAAATCTACTACGTTACCCGTTAGGGTGTATTCACCCCTATCCGCAACAATGGTATTGCCTGTTGCACCAGTATTACGTAATAGCGTTAAAAGCATCCTTTGCCTCGGTTAATTCAGTTGTTAATTGTATGGCTGCCTTCAAATCTCCCCTCTGCTTTGCGGCAGAAATCAGCATCTCAAGTTGGTTGATTTGCCGTGATAATATTTCTTTAGTTTCTGCCTGTGTCATTAGATTGCCATTTGTCTAAACATTAGAGTTGATGTGTTCATGAGCATATAAATATAAACTATCACCGTTGCCCCATCCTGATACTCCACATCGAAAGCCGTATCCCCAACGATGGCAGCGCCTTGCACTACAGGCATCGTATTCCATCCATCCATCGCATTACCTGCTATATGGTATTTGAACCACCTGTTTGTGGCATCCTTTTGTATGTAGATGTTATCCCCGTAGTACGCATACTTTGTACCTGTGGTAAATGTTTCCGTTGCAGGTGCATACGTTACCCCCGATACCCATGTGTTGGCGGCAATGTCATAGTAATCAAGTACGGCACCTGCACTACCTCTGAATGAGTAGATTCTGCGCCCGTTGATTATTGCATTTTCGGAAGTCCATGCAGTTGCACTTACGCCCCATATCCAATGCCCTGACATCCCCGCTCCGGGTGCTGCTGCCCTTGCTGCACCGGGGGATAAGGTACTCCAGGTGTTGGCACCTATATCGTATCGGTACATGGTAACTGCACCGTTACCCATGTAGTAAAGGAAGTTATCATTCCCGCTAATCTGATATACTGAAGTAGCATCCGGGGTTGTAGTCCACGTTGCAACGGTGAGCGTGTCGGTTGTGTTTGCCGTAATCGTACGAAGTTGCCCTGCACCTGTACCACTAACGATTCTAACCTGTGAGTTAATCCATTGAGATGCAGTCCATGTCTTTGTGTTATTTACAAGAGTTGTACCGGTTGCGGAGGTTGCAGTACCTGTAGCAAGTGGCACATAATCCTGGTCATACCATGAAGGCGTTGCTATCAGTTTGCCATCGGTAGCAAGTGAAGCAGGTAATCCGGTTTGAGTTAATGTAGTCCATGTGTTGGTTGCGTAGTCATACTTTCTAAATGAACCTGCTGCTAAAGTACCTGCACCTAATACGTACCAAACAGGCGTACACAAACGATATACGGTTGATGCAGAGAATGCAGATGCCTGTGTTGCTACCGTTATAACTGCGTTAGTTCCAATAGTGTTAGAAACGATTTGCAGCGTAACCCCGGCATTTGGGCCGGATAAGATATGTATTGAATAGCCTGCAAGTGAGCGTGCAATAGTTTGGTTGGTTGTAATTGTAGATGTAGTACCCGCCGTTGCGGTAAGCGATGCGGCAATAGTTGTACCTGTACTCCATGCCCCGGCGGTAGCGGATGCCCCGGCTGATAGCGACCCGGCTAATGCAGGCGAAGGAAGTTGCACCCATCCATCTTCATTCGGGTTGTACAGCCATGCAGTAGTTGCACCGTTGACATATAACTGATTCTGTTTAAAATGCCTAGAAGATGCAATAAAAGCACCTGCTGCTGATGCCGAAGGTGCAGGGGTTACTTGCTCCCATCTTTTTAAATCAAGTATCTGTCTGTTACCGTTTGTTGTAGCCATTATGTTACGTTTATATTTCTTCTTAAATTATCGGCAGTCATTCTCTCAAATGATTGAACCTGTGAGTTAGCAGCCACGCCGCCTATTGTGGCAAGGTTTGTTATGTTCCATGTACCGGATTGAGCCGCATTCACCGTACCGTTTACCGTTTGCGTTACTCTTGAGCCATCAACAAACATACTACCTGTGAGCGGGTTAACCTGCGCTAAACCGATAGTACGGGTTAATGAGTGTATAGCCATGCGCATAGCCTCTATTGCCTCCATTAACTCCTGTGTAGCAGTAACGGGCAGAGGTGTAGTTTCGTTTACATCGTTAGCAACTCCATCTGAACCCCATGTAGGCTTTACCCTTTGAAACAGGATACCCCCTATATCATCTGCTGCGATTGTTGCACCGCTACCCGGTGTATATCCTACGTTATCTGCCATTATTGTATTGTTAATAGTCCATTCGTACCATCAAAGTCAACCGCCAAAGATTCACCACTATTTAAAGTGAGTGAAGTGCCGTAATCGTACCAACCGATTAAAGGCCCGCCCGCAGCAGTAGAGTTATACACTACCAGGTATCTGAATGGCCCGGTACTACCACCTGTGGATGTTAAGGTAATATCATTCACTACCAACTTATAAAGCCCGCCAGTCTGCGAAGATGCAGAAGTAGTGAGGTTACGGGTAGAAAGGTTGGTGTAAGTAATTTGCGTAATGTCTGCAAGCACACTATTTGCCGATGTCGGTAACGTATTAGTTAATGCAAGTGTTAATTGGTCAGAGCCAAGATTATGCACCTTCTCCGCTACGGCTTCAACGAACGGGTTGAATTTATTAAATACTGCCATGATTTATAATTGTAGTGTAAAATTACATCAATTCCTTAAGCAAAATTGCCGCCCCGACTTGCTTGCTCACGGCATCGGGATTGTATTTTCCATCCGCTACGAACTTACCCTTATCGTAATGGTCGCTATAACTCCAGAGGTAAGGCGTAGCAACCGACCGCTTCCGGTACCCGAATCCGTTATTCGCTTCAAAACGATACAACATATCTTGCACCCCCCAATCTTGCCATTTGTGCCAGTTCTTTAACCTAAACCAATCTTCTGCTGATTCCTCCCATGTGTATGACTTACCGAATTGAGGCGGTAGTAATGGCCGGCCTGCCGGAACTTGCCAGGTACGGGCGGTTAATGGATCGCCATTGTGAATATGCTTTGAGAAATTACAACTCCCTTCTAAGTAGTGAACTATCCCCAGAGCATACCACGGGCATTTGAGATTCAGTTTAGCAGTAACGGATAAGTAACGCTGCTTGCCTTTATTGATTAGTGCAACGGCTTTTGCTATTTCGGCTGCTTTATCTTCATCGACTTGCATCGAATCGAACATAGCTTTGTACTCATTTAGGCTAATGATAGGTTTTACGTATGCCATAGATTATAATTATTACAATTCCTCCGATTATAATTCCAATAAAAGGTATTCTGTTTGATTTCTTACTACTTGTTGATTCTACTTTGCTAAGTGCCTGCGTATTAGATACGCTGCCCGATACGCTATCCTTTGTAATACCTGCCTGCGATTCGGTGCGTTGCTGCTTTACGTTTTCGTATATTATCCGTTGCCGTAATACAGGCACATCCTTATAAACCGTATCGTATAGTTCAATAGTTTTTGTCGCAAATTCTTGCAATTCTGTGACAATGCGGGATGTGTCAATTATCTTAACGTGTACCGTATCACGTAGGTATATTGTTGTAGTTTGTTCCTGTGTAGTGGTTTGCGATTTCTTTACACTATTGCATGATGTCATAATCAGCACGAATAGCAAAGCCATAGCAAGTAACCACCACTTTACCCAACTGTCCGAATTATTCGGACTTTTCATCGATAGCTGCATATTGTTCTCCGTTTGCAAGTATTGCGGAAAATACCTCAAGTAATGTAGGAAGGAAAGCTATTACCGTAGCCACGCTTGCCATTTGGTGGTCTGTCAGTTTGAATATCTGAAATACTGCAAGTACGGTGGGGCCGGATAACAACCCGATAACCCTCTTTGATTTGCGGTACCATTTTGGGGCGGGGTAGTTTACGTTAGTCAGTCCTATGCTTGTCTTTGCCATGTTTGAACTTTTGTATATTAACGATTATAGTAACGATTGCCGATAGTATTGTGCAGTAGGTAGCCACCTGCGAGGCGGTAACGTGTGCTAACATCCATAAACCCATTGTGAATAGTAACCCCTTTACCGATGTGCTATCTACGTGCTGCTCCATTATTTCTTTTTTTGAACTTTATACAATGAGATGATATATTCATCAATGATTTTTGCATATTTACCGAATTGTTCTAAAATAGAAGGGGGGACAGGTACGTTTGCATCCATTACTTTACGGCCTTTCTTATCATAGGCTACTACGTATGCCGTACACCCGGCTTGACTATCTCCTGTTAGTCCGAATATACTCCACGTTATTTGCGAAGTGGTATCTTTTGTAAACTTGTTGGACTCAACATCTTTGATTTGTATTGAGTGTGGAATAGTATCCGTTTGCGTTTGCACTTGCACGGGTGCGGTTGTAGTTAGTGCGATTGAAAGGGCGATTGCAGTTATCATATTACAAAGTTATTAGAATTTAGCGATTATTTTCCAGTTGGTGCCATCCGACATTATTTGCACGGTGGCGTATTGTACTGCAAGAGAATAGGTAGCAGCACCATCAATCGTTTCAGATGAGTTGCCATCAACGGTAATTGTACCCGCTCCACTATTCTTAATGATTAGTATTCTACCTGTGCGACCCGAAGATGCAGGAAGGGTAACGGTAAATGTACCGGAAGTGCAATCAATAACGTAGTCATCATTGGTGGCGGTGTATGCACCTGTTTTGGTAACGTAGGCTTGTTTGAATCCGATGCCGGATATAGAGCCGTTGACTTGTAAAGCATCAACTGTGTTATCGGTAGGCAATGTTGTACCCATTAACACCCTTCCCGAAGTTGTTACACGCATCCTTTCGGTTGATGTAGTAAAAAGCTCTATCCTGTCATTACCGCCATCAACAATAAACTTTGTTCTATCGGCGGTACTACCTCCTGATGCGCTAATAGTCCAATACCCAGGTACATAAGTTCCAGTAGAGCCATTTTGGTAGTACCCAAATAACCCTGCATAAGCGTGTGCGCTATTTGTACTACCATAAGCAACATATGCGTAAATTGGATCTCCTGATAAAGTAGCAGAATATGAGCCGGGTGTATTACTTCTTGTTGACCTTGCTTCGTTTTGAACTCCTAATCCTGAAGAACTCCATGAGAAAAATCTATTAATAAATTGTGTTGTTGTTTTATGAAGTTCCATAGCACTATTAGAACCTAAAAACGATGTAGTAGGCATATTAAAACCTATTTGATTTGAACTATTAACAAGCATGGTATTAACACTGCCCGCTACATCATTAATTCTAAATAATCTACTCCCCCCGTTGTAATCATTGCCTACTCTCCATTGTGTAGTGCCTGCATTTTGAAAATCTATGTATGCGTTTGTTGTACCTGTACCATTTAGTATTGCAAGGTTATTACCTGTACCTGTTGCCTTTAATACGGTTGCAACGGCACTCCCACTCACCTGCAATTTATCAACTCCGTTATCGGTGTTGGTGTTGATTAATGCAGTACCATTAACTGATAATTTTGCAGCGGGTGCGGTGTAGCCGATACCTACGTTACCTGTACTCAAAATTGATAACGGAGTATTTTGATTAGCACTTCCATTACGCATTACAAAATCAATTCTTGTATTACTTACATCATAATTATCTGAAATAGTAGTAATAAGATTAGCCGCAGCACTTCTACTAATACTTAAAGGATATGCAGAATCGCCAAATGATAATTTAGAATTAAATGGTATTGATAAATTTTCCCATGGATTTGAAGTTCCAATCCCTACTTTTCCTGATGCGTTAATAGTCATAGCCACCGCAGAAGCCGAATCCACAATGGATGAGTTACCGAGTGTAGTACTTGCGGTAAACTTAGGCACCCTGTTCGTAGTACCACTCCCCCCAATCGTACCACCGCCACCGCTACCAACCTTTACCCATGTACGCTTGTACTTAATGTAAAGCGAACTATCAGCCGGGCGAATCAGTATCTGCGAACTATCAGCCGCAACTCCGGCAGCCGTATCCTTAGTAGGAATACCCAACCCATTAACGTAACGTACCTTACTACCTGTTTGCTGCCATTGAGCGGATGCTGATAGGCTGCATAAAGTAAGGGTAATTAATAATAATCTTTGTAACATAGTTAGTGTTTATTGTACTAAAATAATAATTTTTTCTCCGCTAAAGAACGGCACTCCGGCATCTACTTCGAGCGTACCGGATGAGATAGTCCACTTTGCCCCCGTACCCGGTACTCCCGAATAAACAATGGTTTCAAACGATGTACCGCCACGTGAACCGTATAACATAGTTTTTCCCGCCCCGCCCGGTATAACGATGGATGTTTCCCCACCCCCAGCGGTGTATTGTAATACCTGTGTTGTAGTACCGCTAATAACCACCCCTGTAGGCGTTATGGTTGTACCCGCTAATGAGTACGCCCCTGTACCTTGATAGTTTACCTGGTAGGTACTTATATCCTTATTATTGCCCTGTAATGAGATTGATTGCAGCCATACTAAACCCGATACGATAACCAACCCTCCGGCAGTACCGTTATCAATCACGAACTTGAAAGATACTATCTCCCTCGCAAGTTGACTATTGAGCATAAACAGGTACGAATAATCATCAAGTACCACCAACCCATCGCAGGAGATTGACCACGATGCAACATCCGGGCGGGATTCTTTGAACCATGCGGATGCAATGCCTGTGGTTTCCATCTCATTTACATTCACGCTGAATGTGCAATTCCTTGCACACGCTATGAGCGTATCGGTCATTGCGATTGAGTTGTACTTGTATATGTTTAGCTTTTGGCCGGTTACGGGTGTCATATTATTAGCATTGTGCGCCTATTTCTAAATCGGTGCCTGTTAATGTAAAGGGTGTACCCTGTGCGCATACAAACTGCCCAGGTGTTAATGTTGCAGCCGGGTAAGAAGTTCCATCACATGCAACGTAATCGCCTAACCAGTTGGCTGCTGAATTATTGTACCAATTAAAGCAGGGTGTTGGCGGTGTTGGCGGTATTGAACTTACTAATGTGTACGGCAAATTAGTATTAGATACCTCTAATGCAGTACCGGATATTGTGTTGTTAACGTAATCTAATGTGCAACTGCTATACGTAAACCTTGCAGTATTTATGCTAATTACGGATGTTGGGTCTTCGACTCCAAAGTTATCAACCAACCCGATTACTTTTGATCCGGTGAATAAATTGTATTGCGTTAATTGTAGGTTAATATTTGCTTTTCCGTAAATATTATACAATTGGCTAAATAATAACGCAGTCAAATTGGCGTAAGAAGGCCCGCCGGAAAACCGAGAAAATGTTACAAGTGCATTATCTGAAACGGATAAAATAGATTGTATTTGCGATACGTTTGTTGATGGGAATGGCCCGCCAATGGGCGAGTTAATAGACTTCTTATAAAGGTTATTAGATGTCTGATTGTATAAAGTTTGCTTTTTTGCTAACGTAGATGAACCTGTCTTTTTTAGATTAGCAATAAATACGGATGTTATTCCTGATGATAAAGCCCGAAAAGATATAGTTAGATTGCCTGTAGCTGGTGCAGGTAGTGTTGTTATTGTTCGAGTCTGAAAGGTTGTATTTGTTATCTCATCATCATAGTATTGAGTTGCACCCCACGCCCCTGCACCTGATATTAGTTTTGCATAGTTGGTGGTTGACATTCCTGATGTAATCTTTATTTCTACACCTAAATTGCCAATTACATTGCATTTAGTTTGATACTCTATTGTAATAATATCTCCCTCGTTAACAACCCCACAGGATAAAGCGTTTAGCGTAGTGTTAGTAGTACCGGATGTAATTTGCGCTCCATAGATTCCATCAACCGTAGTCATTGTAAAAGTACCACCGCTTCCAAGCGACCTACTCCAATTAGTGGGTATGCCAGTACCGTAGTCAAGCAAAAACATATTGCCGTTATCAACCGTGTTTTGTGCATAGTTTAAATCAGATATAACCTCAAGCGATGTAAAGCCCTTTTTGATTACTTTAGTTTGGCTATTATCAATAAAGTAATAAGGTGTACTAACATCACTTAGGTATGGGGTAATTCTTCTGTTAATGTTAACCGTACTCAAGGTATCGGTTGCGCTTGTGCTATCGGTACGAAATACACGCAGCGTATCGGATGCCCTTTCGTTTACCGAGGTAATCCACCACTCACCACCCGACTGATATAGTTGCGCTCCATGTGCCACACAAATATCCTGTAACACATCGTAACAACTTTTGAACGTATAATCATTGTTAGTCCAAGTAGTTGGGAATATGTGAGTTTTGCGGATATAAGATTCAGCCGTACTATGGGCGGTAGCATAATAATTTATAGCCGAATTGATATAGATTGTAACCGGATAGGCAATATTAAGTAAGCAGTTGCGGATAATTTGCAGTAGCGATTCGGATGTGTTTATTGTTGCGGATGAAGGTTGATATGGTACGGTTTTGAGCAACCCTAATCCATCCACACAAATTATATCAACAAAGTTTCTGCCAGTTGTAAATTGTATGGCTATACTATCCATTAATACAAACCCCTGCCATATAAAGTACGTTCCATTATTGGCAACAAACCGAACGTAATACTTGCGGTCATCCGTAGAAACTAAATCCGGGTAAGGCCCTGTAAAATCGGTGAAGTCTGCCCGGATGTTAAATATAGTCGGCAGTATCGGTTGAAATGGGTCATCACCAGAACCTGCGCAGGTTAGCACAAACGGACTCATACCGGAGTTTACATTGTACTCCGGCCCTGTGTAGCCGTTTTCCCACATTTCAGCCGTGTAGGTTAACCCTGATTTGCTGATAGCTGAAAATATGTATTTCTTGCCGTATGCCATTTTAGTTTGTTAAACCTCTGAACGTGTTTGTTCTTTGCTGACTCAACCAAATATCCTGCCCCTGTATTCTGCCCTCAACTATAACCTTACTTGCACCAGTACCCCCCATCTGCGATGCCGATGCAATAATTTGTTTCATTTGGTCGGGGCGTACAATATGCTCTGTGCCGTGTAGCATTACAGGATAGCCGGATTGTGGGCCGGATACGGTGCCGCCTTGTGAGAAGCCGAGAAGTTTCTTAAATCCACCTAAGAATCCTTGCCCGAACGATAATCCTCCACCGCCCCCGAACGCCATCAAAATACCCTGGAAGATTGCTGCTTGTACTGCTGCCTTTGCAATATCAATAGCAACTTGCTTAAACATATTACCAAATGCTTCGCCTAAACTTGCCCCGTTTTGCATAGCAGTAAATAACCCGGTTACGCTATTCATTAAAGTATTTGTAAGTGCAGCCGCTTTCGATTCTCTTAATTGCTCTTCGTACTGCATTTGTTCCGAGTTCCTTATAGCAAGCGCATTGTTAAGCGTATTATTCGCAGTTACTTGTAATTGTAAGTTCTGCAAATCCTGTGTGCCTGTGTTACGTTGTGGGGCAAGTGGGATTGGTTTTGCCTTGCCTAAGAATAAAGTTTGAAAAGCATCGCTTGCATTGAACCTATCAAGAATAGGCAGCAATGCCTTCATGTTGTTCATGTAGTTCTCAAAGTTTCCATCTATTTTAGGACTATCTGCAGCAGGCTTATCTTTAAGTTCTTTCATAGCCTTCATAGGCTTCATAAGACTTTTTTCGTAAGTTTCTCCTAATGAATTTATCTGTTGGTCTAATTCAAATATTTTTACTCTTGTATTTGCAACGCTATCGTTAAATTTATTGTTAATTATTAATTTTCTTTCTTCAATTGATAATACCTTACCTTGACCAGTACCTAATCCACTACCACCTTGCCCTATTAATACACCTGCACCTTTTACATTTGATAAATCAATATTTTTTTGCTTTTCTTTATTCGCAATTTCTTGTTCTAATGTTATTTTTTCGAGATAAGCCTTTTCAATCATTGAAGATGCTGCCCTTGCTTTTGCTGCCATTGATATTGCCGTTGCTAACCCTCTATATGCATCTCCTGCCTTACCTGCCATTATTTCTTCATCCGTAAAGTTTTTTAGGTATTCTCCGTACTCATCACGCATTTTTTTTACTGCATCTAAACGTGCCTCCATAGGCACATTTGCATTTGTAGCTGCTCTAAAAAGTAATTGTAGTTGGGTAATTTCTTTTGCTAATCCACCTATATATTCTTCATTAGCTTTGGCTGCTTCTTGTGTTGCTTGTGAAGCCCCACCAATGCCTCTTGTCCACGCTCCGAACCCTATCTGAGCAAGAGTTAACGCAGCTACAATACCACTAAAAGCCAACCCTGCTGCCCCGGCTGCAGGAAGTAATTGAGTAAGGTTGTTAGATATAGCATTAAATCCATAAGGCAAATCCTGAATAACCCGTGATAGTCCTGTGAAGTTGGTACCGAGTTTAGCAGTTGCCCCACCCGCCTTACCGCTTGCCGAACTAATGCCATCCAACCCTGCAATAGTCTGATTAAACTTTGCAAGCGCATCCTTGTTATCGGCGGTGATTGTTATCCGGAGTTTCTCTTCTGCCATCTTATATTGCTTGACTAAGTTTCTTCATGTTCTCTATAAATTGTTCCTGTGTTAATCTCTCTCCCCGATCCGGTTGCTCATCTGTTGACAAAGGTAAGAACTCTGCTATATCTTTTCGCTTGCCGGATTCGGTATTAGTACAATAAATAATATACGCTATCATTCGTGTACGCTGCCATTCGGCTAACTGCTTTGCTTCGTATCCTTTCCTATAAAGCAAAAATTCTCGCCATGTAGCCCTCCAAAAACCTTCGATGGTCATTCCGGCTTCAATGGCGAGAACAAGTATCTCATCCCAAGTCTTTTCCCTTAACTTTTTTTTTCTTCCTGTGGCTTTTCATCCGTTGGTACATCCGGTGTCATACACTTTATAGTGTAGTGGATAAACTCATTCACCGCCTTACCATTCGCACCGCCCGCTTCATCTATGTACCTTGCAGCAGTCCTATCATCTATCACTTGCCCTGCGCTCTCACTTGCCGCCTGCACCATTGTTATAATATGCTTAAAGGAAAACACCTCCCCATTGTATAGGCTTAACAACTTGCTGATAGGAATATCCCCATTCAGTTCGCAGTAGCGGTGCATCGCCCAAGTACCCCATTCCAATTTAACAACACCCCCCGAAATCTGTAGTTCGTATGGTGTCATAAATTAGTACGTTTTAGTTTGGGTCATTGGCGCACTTTGCACACCAAACTCTGCATCAAACTTCATCAAGTCTTTATCCTTTGCATCCAATTTTATAGAGGTAACAAATATATTACCTGTGTAAACGATGTCGCCCGATACAGGAGATGCAGGGCCGAACTTTGCAGCAACTACCGCCTTGCTACCTACCAAAGAATACAAGCGCTCGTAGCTTTCTTTGTCAATTGTACCTGTTTGGTCAATCGCATTACCGCTAACCGAAATAGTCTGCATAACGCTATCACCAGGTAATTGTTGGTCGCCACATTTAGAATCAGCATCAATGGCATCTCTTTTTACATCCATTGATACAGAGGTTAAACACGCCACAGGGAGAAACGTAGAATTATTATCCCAGTCAATTTGCAGAATTATATCTCTGCCGTTTACGAAAGTGTATGCCATTTTATATTGTTTGAGTGATTACAAAGGTATAACGAATTATTACACGAAAAGTGTTCTCAAAGGGGTCTAAGTCCTCTAAGTTGTTGATGGATTCACATACCACGTTTTTACAATCCCAACCTACAGGTAAGGTTACTACCGTATCTGAATTGATACCGCCCACAACAAGTTCGGCTATTTGCTCTGCCCTCTTGAATCCAAAGTTACTGCCCTTAGTTACTATATCCACATTAGCCGATACCTCAAATTGGAAACAATCTTTTCCTTCGCCCTGGTTCGCAGTTCGCGAACTGATAACAATATACTCCCCATCTGCATCCGTTGGGGTCATGCCATCGTACACATCAATGTAGGCGTATGCCTGTAGGCGGGCAACTAACCACTTCTTTATCTCTATGGCGGGGTTTTTCATTATCATTTGAACTTCAATAATTCTACTATTCGTTTAATAAGTTTCGGCTTTTCATTGAGGTAGGCAGGTATAAGAAAAGGTTGTGGCTTAATGCCATTTTTCAGTATAAAGTATGCCATGCGTTCTGCCACTCTCAAATCCTCATCTAACCTTTGATTAGCATTCCCTACCCTTCGCTTTGATTTTACTTTGTATGTTCCGGCTAACTTTTTACGCTTTACATAATGAAGAAGTGATAATATCAAATCTCCATAATCACCCTCACCCTTCCCCTTAAATTGTGCGGCATATGCTGAAAACCCTTTATGAATCGGGTTTGTCATTGCCTTAGATTTCGTGCCAAACTCTACATAGGGTGCGTAACCTAATTCAGAATACACCGATTTCATTAACGGCTCACCGATATTATGCTTTATGGATTGGCGTAACTTCCCAAAGTTCGCAGGTGCTAACCGCTTTGCATCTTTCTCAATCGTTAAAGCAGAGGCATTCATTTCCTTTGCAAGTTGCGGGCCTACCTTTTCGGCTGCTATTGCAAACATTCGCCTCACCGCCTTGCCACCCAATAAGTCGAGTTCTACCTTAGCCATTATCTAAATATTGTTATTTCGTAATATTCTTTTCTATTCTCAATATCAGTTATCGAATGGATTGTATAATCAAACCCATTAATCTGTATTTTATACGTATTGTCGAAAGTGAGGGGGTAGCGGATGTAAATCCTTGCCGAATCGGTGAAAGTTACCTCCGCTGATAATAATTGTCGGTCTTGCCCTAATGGTACATACATTCCCCATATCGTACTTCCTGCCGCATAGGTAACCGTGTAGCCCCCCTCACTATCGGTTGTGGTAGTAGGCACCATTAATACCATCGGCTCAATAAGTAATTCAGCCGATAGAAACTTTGGGCTATTTCCTTTTATTCTCATAGGATTGGCGAAGTTTTAGAGTACATTTGGCACGTTCTCCACGCCTTTTGGCATACACCCATCGTTTCATCGAACGCCCCCCTATTCTCATACAAGTGATTCACCTGGTCAAGTATAGCCGTTTTCAAAGGATTAGGTAATGCCGTGAATCCCACATTATACACCGCCCGCATTTTATCAATAGCAGGGAAGGTAATTACCGGATGCTTGCCGCCCATGATAGTCTTATCGGTTAATTCTGTGCCTGTGGTTACATCATACAAAGTAATGGATGAAGTTATCGGGCCGTGTGGGAATTGAAACCATGCACCTTTGTTGCAGAACCATACCTCGGCCTGCTTAGTGATAAGGGATAGCCCTGTGGCTTTCTCAATTATCATTCGTGCGCTTCGTATCATTTCGGATATTTGCGCATCTTCGGAGGTATGCGAAACACGAATGTATAACTTCGCCTCTGCAAGCGTTACCGGTTCGGCATAGCTTACCTCCGTGATGTTAGAATCTATAATGTAAGAGTAGTTACCCATTGTTCGAAGTTTATTAGATTGTTTTCCGGCTGCAATTCATTTGCCCTATCGTATGCCTTATTACTGCAAATTTCGTAGTTTTCCTCCACATTTCGTATGGCCGCCACCCACTCATCTAATCTATCCTGTTTGCAGTACGTTGCAGCATCCCCACAATTCTCACGTAATCCGGGCAAGTCGGTACAAATAACCGGAATACCCGATGCCATTGCTTCAGTAGCCGTGCGCCCCCATGATTCATAGTGCGATGGCATTAGTAGTATTCTCGTTTTGCGATATGCGATTCGTATATCTGATTGATTAGCCATGTATTCAACATTGGGTAACTCTTTGTATATCTGCTGCCCGTACCCGCCCTGTATAGCTAAAAATTGCCTGTCCGGCATCGCTTCGGCAATGCGGTAGAACATTTCAGCACCTTTATTATGATTGAGATTAATTAGGGTAATCTTATCTCCCTTCTCACCCCTGTAATGGTTGATGTCAACCGGTGGCTGCAATACGAAACCGTTATTAGCATACTTGCATTCCTCGCTATTCCAGTACGAATTGTACACTACATTCAACTCCCTGTGTGTCCTTACGGATGAATACATGAAAGTATTATGCGCAAACCAAACGGCAGGTTTCTTTGTGCTTTTGCAGTCAATAGCCACATCGCCTGCGAAATCTAATTGTGTGAAGATTATATCAGCCCATTCGTGATGGAAGTACCAATCATTGCTTCTATTGAATACGTGTATTCCATCGTATTCGTAATTCTCATTATTCATCTTTGAGGTCATCACCTTTACCCGGTGGCCTCTGCTCATCAACCATTTGTTGATGTTGTGGGCGTTCCATTCTGACCCAGATTTTGCCATTGGCAAGTAACTCTGTACGTGCCACAATATGCGTAGTCTTTTTGGTGGGGTGTTTTCGCTCACGCTTAGAAATATGTTTCATGGGGAAAAAATAATGGGGAGAGTTTTACCCCTCCCCACTAAATTTAGATAGTAGCGTAAATAGAAGAGTTAGGAAGCATCAAGTTGATAGCCTCATAACATTCGATTCTTGCAGTAACCATGTTAGTTACGAAGTTGTTTTGATCTTCGTAAGATAACTCAATGTTCAAACCGTTCACCTCTACACGCTCAATAAATGAGTTGTCAAGTACCAAAGCACGGTTGGTAGGAATCCAGTTCACACCCACGATAGGCACGCCAACAAGATTCAAAGCACCATTTGCACCGATACCCAAAGAACCTGCACCAAGGTAGTAACCATTGGTGAAAGATTCAATGAGCAAAGTGCTATAAGTAGCATTGCTCACGAAGATTACAGAAGGACTGAAATCAGCAGCACGCTGATTACCAATCAACTGAATCAAATCTCCGAGGTTGGTAGATGCAGAAGTGGTAGTTACACCAGTTGAAGCACCTGATACGCTTGAGAAGAAAGATGCATTCTCTGCCTTAAAGAAATCACGAGTTAACAAACGTGGAAGCGTTTGGCTCATGAATGGCAAAGATGCAAGCATCTGGCGGCTAAACTTGCTGAATCCGGCAATAAACTGATTTACAGTCTTAACCTCGGTCAGAGAATAGTTGTTCTCTTGCTTTAGTGAACCTTCAAGTTGTGCAGCGATGTTGTTCGCATTACCAGTAGCCTCACGGTAAGTTACATACAAACCTGTAGGGCTTTGAACGGTTGGAACGAAATCACGCATATTTACCAACTGCGCAGGTTGGGTAGCTTGGCGGCTATTGTAAGTAGCAACTGAATCACCGGAAAGGTTAGTGGCCAAAGTGATAGTCTTTACCTCGGGCATCTCAATCAGAACTCGACCGTTCTTTTTGATTTCGGCTTCGATGTTACGGCCTTCCAATTTCTCGGATAATACTTCGTTGAAACTCTTTGCAGACTCAGGATTGCCGGCTTTTACCTTAGTGGTAAGGGCATCAAATTGATTTTGCATAACTCCTTTGAACTCGGCAAGGTCAGCAGGTGTAACTACTGAATCTAATTTGCTTTTAAGTTCGGTAACTACTAATTTGGCATCAGCCGCATCAGTTTTTGCGTTGGCAGAATTTGCCAATACTTGCGTAAGATTATCTCCAATGGATTTTACCTCCGCAGCGATTTGTTCGTTTGTCATTTTAATGATTTTAACGAGTGATTAAATTGTTTGAGTGCTTCAAATACTATTGCATTCGTATCCGGCTCGACTGCTTTCGCTGCGGGTTGAGTGGTAATGTCTGAAATTGCTTTCTGTATTTGTTTTATTTCTATCTCTAATAAAGAGAAAGTTTCATCTGTAAATGTGCCATGCTTGAACGCCTTTAGTAGCTTTTCTAATCTACCGTTAAGCGTTTCCTGTACCTCGGCTTGCTCCATCCCTTTATACATTGCTAACGTAGGCGTTTCGGGGTTGGCTGCCCATAGTACCGCACTACCTTCATAGAGCATCAACTCTTTGATTGTGCGGATGCCAGTAGAATTATCCATTTCGGATTTGATAGTACTAAAACCGATTGAGTGTTGATTGATTAGATTAGCCTCATAAAGTTTCAGCATATCTTCACCCATTTCCGTTTCTATAATTTCAGTAACGGCTATGAGTGCATTCCCTTCCACGTATAATTCTTTCGGCTTGCCGAGTGCGTACTTCATTGAACTTTTATGGTCAACCAATGACCAAATCAGATTCTTTCCAAGCGGCCCACGTTCCTGTATAGTCTTTGTAAATGCTTCCGGTACAATCACATCGTTATCTAAATCAACATTGCCGCACATAGCCCATACGGTTTTCACGTTACGTGAACGCACATCCATATCCTCTATGCCGTTGCTAATATCTTTAACCTGGTAATGCTTCATATACTCCTCTGTTTACTTGCAAAAATACGGGGTTATTCCATAGGTTCCACATCTCCCCGGCTGCGCCACGTAATCCACCTTGTATTGGTATCGGTTTATCGTTTGCATCTCTTAGTGCCTCGAATCCTATCGTACACCTGCAATTACAAATATTACCTAACCCTCCGCTTGGATCTCCGGGGTATTCCATTGATGCAGTAGATTCACTTCCGGTAACGGTAAACAATTCATCAATCGGCACTTGCTTACCATCCATAGTAAAATGGTCAAACATATCACGAGGGGTTCTACGTGTTCTATCATCTAATATTGCTATCCATTCTTTAACAGATTGCAATCCGGTTGATACTGCCCCAAGTAATGAACCTTGATTAGCTGCTTTAGTAGTTTCGGTACGTGCAATTAATTCTGCACGATATGCGTTTACCCCTGCTTTCTCTATCTCTTGAATAATCTTTCGTAAATCCCAATTCTCCTGTACTCCCTTTATTAGTGCTTGCCTTACTTTTTCCTTTGTTGTTTCTGTAATGTCATCGACAAGTTTTTCTAATGATTTCTCAATAAGTATTCTCATGATGTCTGCCCATTTCTGTTCAGGTGTCATGGAATCCTTGATACCTGCCGACTTGCGTATTTTGGTGTATGAGTGCTTCGCCATTGCCTTACTTGCACCCTGTTGAAGATTACGTAGTGTGTTTTTTAGCCCTTCCTTACTTGGCTGCTCGCCATTAAGTATTTGCTTGGTCTGCTTATCCAACTCACGCTTGATAAGTACCCTGTATCGTTTGCGATATGCGTTATAAAGTTGGCGGTACATCAATAGGCAGGTTAGTGAAATCATCAACGGGTGTCAAACCTTGCGGAATATACAACTTTTGATAATCTTCAATCGGTACATTCGGATCGGGTGCAAGTCCTTGTATCTTTAGTTTCTGCTCGGGTGTCAGCCACCATGCAGTATTTAACCAGGTAGATTGCTCTGCCCTGTTTGCTTCGAGTTCGGAGTAGATGCTCATGTCAAAGTCCACGAATATATCGCTACCCTTGTAACCCCAATCAGTCTGCATCTTGCGGTTGATGTTATCTCTTATAGCAGTAAGTTCCGGTAACACCGCCCGAATGGTTAAGGATTTCTCCGCTTCCTTCATGTTGTTGTACGTTGCAGCATCCGTATTACCCAGTAACACCGGAGGTACGCCATAGATTGAGCATAGGGCCTCTTTATCCCATTTCTCCGCTTCAATCAGTTGCAAGTCCTTTGCAGGTAACCCTATCTGCGCCCATCCTACTTTATAACCAGATACGGCTGCGCTGCCGTGCTTTGCGGCCCCTGTATTCGCTGATATTTGCATCTTTAGTGCCTGTGCTTGTTCGCTGCCGGATAAAGGGTCGAAACGTTGGTCATCCATGTATAAAACCCCTAACGGCCCCATGTTATCGAACATCGCTACGGATGCCTCCTTGCTTGCATTGGAACGTGTCAGTACCTTAGATGCAGCACGTAGCGGTGATAATCCGTACAACTGCCCTCCGGTCGCATTCCATTCGGGGTTGAAGTATTTATCATGCAGAATCTCAATAGTATTGAAAGGGATATACTGCCCGTAGTAAAGTTGATAGGCTACCTTCTTTGGGGGGAACTGCTCAATATCTACTTTGATTGCCATGTATTGGGATGGCAGCATATAAAGTTCTAACGGCTTGCCTCTGTTTACTGATTCCTCCCCGACCTGCTTTGCATACATGAAAGCGTTTCCGGTAATCTTCTTAAACCCTACCCATTGCTCGATAATGTCGCTCCATGTATCTTCGCTATTCGGGTATTTCAGTAATTCATTCAGCCTGCTATCGCCTTCGTATATCTCGAATGCTTCCTCTTTGAGTTCCTTCAGTTTGGCATAGTCAGTAATCGCATCCGGTTGCTGCATCTTAGCCATGTAGCGCTTCTGTGCTGCTTTATTCTTAACACGGTACACAAACCACGGGGCAACCTTTGCTTTTTGGGTTATTAGGGTAATGATGGCGTATACTAAATCATTGCCTATGTAACTATCCCTAACTATCTCTGCTTGATTCTGCCCATCCCACGTGAGTAACCCACGCTCCACCGACATTTGCACAGGCATCTTAGCGGGTGCCGCCTTACGATTAAGAAAATCGAATAAACCCATATTTAAAAGATTTATACAAAATTACACCGAAAACCCTTACCATACCGCCACCTTGAACGCTGGCTTATGTAGGTGGGTGAATATGGCATAGCGCATTGCATCAAGGGCATCATCTGATTCTTTCACCGGCTCATCAATTACGTTATCGTTTTTATCCTTTCGCCATTTATAAGATTGCAGTTCACGAATGATGTCCTTACTATCCTTATGCACGAATAGCGGATATGATTTCACCTTCAATATCCCTGCCCATACTTCTTTGTTCGCAGTTTGTGCATTGATACCGCCCCTGTATAGTTCCTCAATGCTTTTCGGTTCGGCTGCATCGCAGTACACGGGTTTGCGGTCGCTGATATGGTCTTTTACTTCCCTGCTTATTTCAGATGGAGTTAATCCGGATTTGTAAATCAGTTGCTTTACATAATTTGCCCCCTGGTAATGGCATACCTTGACAAGTGCAAGCGGGTGAACATATCCAAAGTCTAATCCATAGAACACATCCCCGCCCTCCGGTAACTCATCTGTAATTTGCCATTGGGTATAAATAATCTCCTTCGCAGCGCCACGCTGACCGAGTCCGTAAACTTTCCACATGAAATCATCCGGTAGTAGTTTGTAGCTTTCAATCGTGTCTATCTGAATTTGCGAAAGGTTGCCGAGGTTATTAAGATAGGTTGAATGTATGCGTTTGTTAATCGGGTTGTCTGATACTTCGTACACCCATGAAACGAAGTCCGCAGGATTCCAGTCGAGAAATATCTTACCCGTTGTACGCATTGCCAGTTGGTCAAATAACGCCTTACGGATTAGGTTCGCTTCGTTTACAAATAGTATATCTCTGCCCGGCCCCCTTGCTTTGCCCTCATCTTCAAGTCCAAATAGTTCGATGTAGCTTCCATTATCAAATCGGTAGATAAAATCGGTGTAGCTGAATTTCTTGTCATCCCATAGGTGCCACTCTTCCATGATTGTTTTGAAATCCCTGTATGCCCCACGTTTGATGTGTGGTAGGGAGTGCGATACAATAGAGATGCGGATGTTTTTAGCATTCTTATCGGCTGCGATTGAGATAAGAAGTTGTACTATGCTATAGGACTTGCTACTACGTGAGCCGCCCTCGTTACAAATTATCGGGGCATCGCTTTTGTATGCTGCTACGTTTTCGTAGAATACGGGGGTTGCTCTAATCTGTTTTAATTCCACAGGTCTTAAATTCAGTTAACGTACAAAACTCTTCTTTAGTCTTTTGTAAAGTTGCGTAAACATTCCACCCATCAGTAGTATTGCCCATAGCAGCAACGCTACCAACATTGATAAGGTTATAGCCGCAGATTGCAGCCAGATTACGATAGAACTCTTCGGTGTAGTAGTTGAATCCATGACCTGGCCAGTTGCCTGTTTTGGGGTTTTCGGAGATGATATAACCTCCGAGTTTAACGAGGTTGTGTTTATTTTTCCAACAATTGTATATGGCTTTGATGTTGTGCCTGCCATCGGTGCCAACGTGTTCGCTTGTGCCGGCATCCACCAGTAAATCAAACTGCTTGCTGAACTTGTGAAGTACGGACAAGTCCAACGGGGTGCTTCCGTTCTCACCCGATATATCAATGGCTTCGTAATCTTTGCCTGCATAGTAAGAATCTTTAGTGTATGGGGCAGGTAATGGCACCCTGTAATCGTTTTGCGCTCCTAAATCTACCACCGATTGAACGATAGGCAGGTAGGGGTCTATTATGCGTGTTGTTTCGTGAGTGTAGCCCATATTATTTCTTTAGATGTACCACTATATCCCTGTGGTCGGGTGTTAGGTTACGGCTAACTATTTTGAATTTATGTTTCATAATATCCACCGTTCTGTCATCTTGGTAGAAGTGTCCGATTAACATTCTATCTCCTAACTTGTATTTAGTCCAGTCATCGAAGTCGGGGAACTCTGCTTTTAGTTTATCAAAGTTACTAATCATTATCACACAATCGCCGCCCTTCTTCATCACTCTGTAAATAGATTGCAGATACTCTTTGATGGCATCATTTGAGAAATGGCAGAACACCCCGTAGCTAAATACGAAGTCGATTGAGTTGTCCGGTATGCCTGTGCATTTGTAATCTTGGTTATCTAATTCCTTATACTTGACATTGTGGTATCTTACTCCATCGTGTTCGGGAATTACATCTATTCCGATAACTTCATCAAATTGCTGCGATAGTACTTTTGTGAATACACCGCCACCGCATCCTATTTCTAAACAGGTTTTATTACTGAATGGTACAATAGTACGTTCAATTACCTTGTCTATGCCTATTCCATAGGTAAACGCTTCGTAATATCCATTGCTGCCCCAAAAGTTAATGAATTGCTCTTTGGTGAAGTCCATTACTCGTTGGGTTGTTTAGGTTCACTAAATGTTGCATCGAATGCTGCTATTGCATTATTTGCCTCGTACCATGCGGATTCCCATCCTGCGTTAGGTTTCTTCATGCACTCCAAATACACCTCCAACCATAACTGCTTTCTTTGTCGCTTGTGTATTACTTTTTCTCTGTCATTCATAACTAATCCTTTACACCCCAGTTAATAAAATAAGGTTCAACAGGTAGATAGTGCCTGTATGCCAAACCTCCGTACGGCTGCACCGGAATACCTGCAAGATTCATCAATCCGGATAGTAGTGCCTGGTCATGTCGGCTGCTGATAAATTGCGGGTTAATAGATTCGTTGTGATGAAAGCAATTTTTCTTTGCACCCTCAATCCATTTCTCAAAGATAGGCATAGTCTTAGGATGGTCGAAGTCAAACACAATGCAACACGCCATAATCTGATACATGGTAATCACATCCCTATAGCTATTTAGCCCTAAGAACTTGATTTGATGGTCGGGTATGTACTTGTGTAACGGATGCCCTTCGTTGTTCCATGCTACAATCCCATGTTCGGCTGCCAACGCCCACAACGGATCGGGATTCTGG
>Ga0208486_1000058_pt1 | contig 34802 bp, 46 predicted proteins | sample LakMenEpi03Aug12_FD_150664 | JGI IMG/M metagenome (GOLD analysis project Ga0208486, IMG submission 150664) | Freshwater microbial communities from Lake Mendota, WI - 03AUG2012 deep hole epilimnion (SPAdes) | ecosystem: Environmental > Aquatic > Freshwater > Lentic | place: Lake Mendota, Madison...
GGAAAAACTTTTTTGATGGTTTTTGAAGTTTTTTGAGGTATTTTGAGGTATTTTGAGGTATTTTGAGGTATTTTTTGTGGATTTGGGGTATTGGAAGGGATTTTTTGTGGATTTGAGGTGTTTTTTGTGGATTTGAGGTATTGGAAGGGGGGAGATTAAGGCTATAGACTGAAATTAAATTTTTATTTTAAGGATATAACCTGATGAAAAACCATTGAGTAAAATCTACAAAACCATTGAGTAAACTCAATGACTTTTTTTTGGATATAAACAAAATATAAATCGTCCTTTTTTTTATCGCTTTTTAATTTTTTTTTGGACGATTCTAATTTGGAGTTGGAAAGATTATTCACTAAAGGGGAGTGTTATAAAATTTAACAACATCTTAACAAAAAAAAACGAACCAAAAACTTGTTGAACCGAAAAACTAGTTTATCTTTGACAAAAGAAAAATTAAACTTAATAACTGAATAAAATGAAAAACAATAAATTATTAGTAAGCATTATAGAATGGATAATTGTTTTGCTATTTGTAATATTTATGTTTGTTGTACTTAGAAAAACATTAAACTAATTTTGGTAAAACTTAATAAAAATAAAACTATGGAAACATTCAATCTTACTTCTTACGAAAATGGTAGAGTAATAAAAACTATCAAAGCCGAAACCATGCAAGATGCAAAAAACATTTTGGAGTTAAAGGGTTACGACTGTCAAGACGATTACTTTCTTGAATCTGTTACCGAAAGAAACAGATGGGATATGCAAAATATAAATGGAAGGACTATTTACATAGACGAAATTAGATAACAACCATGTTTAGACAAAGAAAATTTCAAATAGGTTTAGCAACATACATAGCGATTTATATTTTGCTAGTGTTTATCCTTAGAAGCTAATAAAATAACAAATTAAACAACCCTTAAAAAAAAAGAAAATGAAAAAAGTAATTATGCTTATGGCTATGCCATTATTGTTTGCGTGTTCAGCAGAAGATTCTAAAGATTGCAATTGTGGATTAGTAGTTAGCGACAACGTAAAAGATTATTCAGTTGTAATAAGAAATAAATGCTCTGGTAACGAGCAAAAATTTATATTACAAGCAGGCGATTGGATTAATGCTCATGCTGGGAGTGACTATTGTATTACTAATGTTAGTAATTGGAGATTAGCTCCAAAGGAATAAGATGACAGCAGTAGAATGGTTGGAAGATATGATTGCTAAAATGGAAGCATACGGAGGGGATTTACCACCTCTTATGATTCATATTAAAAAAGCCAAAGAAATGGAAAAGCAACAACAAGGTTATACAGAGGATGATTTAAGAGAAGCATTTAAACAATCGAGACAAGTGTTAATCTTTGAAAAAGATATGCCTCCAATTTATGAAAGTTTTGAAGAATGGTTTGAACAATTTAAAAAGAAATAATCCATGCCAAGCAAAATAGATTCAGTAGTTATAAATAACGAGTTATTTGACAAAAGAGTTAAACTAACTTTTAATCAAAAACAAGAGATTATTTTCATTAGAGAAAAACAACAAATAAGCTATCAAAAAATAGCAGATATGTTTGGGGTTTCCAAAAGAACAATTATCTTTATATGCAAGCCTGAAACATTACAAGCTTGTTTAGAGAAAAGAAAAGAAAGAGGTGGTTGGAAACAATACTACGATAAAGAAAAAAGTGCTATTGCAATAAGAGAGCATAGGAAATATAAAAACGAGCTTTTTGAAAACAAACTAATATGAAAAAGAACAAAGAAAACAGTCCTTACAAAATAGAAAAAAAACTATTAGAAGAAAGAAAGATAATTAGAACAGCTTTTATTAAGTTTACCTTGTTTGTTCTTTTATCTTTTTTTATTTTTTTAGTCTTTTTATTTTACACCATTATTCATTCCTTATGATAAAAATATTTCTACAATCTTTCTTTCAGGTAGGTCTAGTTTCAATATCTACAATCTTTATTACAAAACATTATTATTTTGGAGTTTTTATTGTCGCATTTGGAATATCCTTGTTGTGGACATACAATGTTTCTAAAATAGCAATTAGTTCATTTAATCAAAAATTAACTTACGCATTAGGTGCTGGAATAGGAGCTGTATTAGGTTTACTTTTAACTCAATTATTCAAATAGAATTTTTTTACCAATAAAACAAACATAATGTATCACGAGAGTAAAAACAATCAGAAATTGCTAAACATAATATGGATTATAGTTATAGCATTTGTATTTTTAATTAAATGGATATTTAGCTAATTGCTAATATAACAAAACAAAAACTTTTTTAAAATGGAAATAACAAAACCAATTATCTTTTTTGACTTAGAAACTACGGGAGTTGAAATAAACACCGCTAGGATAGTTCAAATAGCTTGTATTAAAATAAATGCAGATGGTAGTAAAGAGGAAAAAGAAATCCTAATCAACCCAACAATACCAATTCCAAAAGACGCTACCGAAGTTCATAATATTACCGATGAAATGGTAAAGGATGCTCCAAAGTTTTTTAACATAGCTAAATCTTTATTTTCGTTCTTTGAAGGTTGCGATATTGCAGGATATAATTCCGATGCTTATGATGTTCCACTTTTGTGTGAAGAGTTCGGTAGATGTAATATAGAATTTCCAACATGGGAGGTAAACCTTATTGATGTGCTAAAATACGAAAGGCTATTGAATCCAAACAACCTTGCTTCTGTTTACAAAAGATATACGGGCAAAGAATTAGATGGTGCGCATAATGCAATGAATGATGTTAGAGCAACATTTGAAATATTAATGTGCCAATTAGAAGGTAAACAAGAACAAAGTCCAGAACAAATAGATTTGTATTGTCAAGGTGAAAGAAAACGATACGACATAGGTGGTAAAACTTATATCGATAAAGAAGGTAACGTAAGATGGTCATTTGGTAAAAATATGCACAAGCTAGTATTGGATGATTTAGGCTATTATCAATGGGTGTTAAAAAACGACTTTCCAACCGAGCTTAAAAACAAACTTAAAAAACTTAGTTAAAATATATGAAAAAGAAAGTTGTGTTTATAAAACTAGATGAATCATCGTCACTTTTTAAGGCTTTAAAGCAAAGAAATTTGATAGACTATAGAGGTTTTTTATCTTTATACTTAAATGATGTTCCGAGAATAGGAGAAAGCTTTACGCTTCCTTATGATTCTATGACCTCTGAAAAAAACGAGATACTAAAATTATATCTTACAAAAAGACCACAAAATAAACCAATTATGAAAGTTGAAGATTTAATTATAGACCAAGTTTGCGCAGAATATAATTTGTACTACTTGAAATGTTCTTATATAAACGATACGAATAATTGGTTATAACGTATGGTGCTATGAGCAGGTTTGCCTTGCAGAAATATTCAAATTTAGCACAAATGTTATTGGCAAACTTGCTTATAGCACGTGTTAGCAGTAGTACGGTAATTAACCACAAATGCTCATTCGGAGAACCGAACCTTTTTCTTTTCTTTTTTGAGCGAGGGCAAAAATATTAAAATAAAATTATGACAATAGATTTAAGATACGGAGATGCAATAGAACAAATGAAATTGATAGCAGATGAAAGTGTTGATGCTATAATTTCAGATATTCCTTATGGGATTTCATTTAGTGATTGGGATGTTAAACATTCTAATACCAATACTGCATTATTAGGGAGTTCCCCTGCACAACAAAATAGTAAAATATTTAAAAGTAGAGGTAAGCCTAAAAATGGATGGAGCGATAAAGACAAGCAAATAAGCATTGAATTTCAAATATTTTGCGAAAGTTTTTTAAAAGAGTGTTATCGAATTATGAAACCTGCATCTCCAATATTATGTTTTACAGGAAGGCAATATCAACATAGGTTTACGGTTGCAGGAGAAAATAGCGGTCTAATATTAAAAGATGTACTTAGTTGGAATAAGAAAAAAGCACCATTTAAAGCACAAAGGATAGGTCAAGTAATAGGTAAAAGAAATTCAGATTATAGCGATAATAGAAGATTGGGTAATTTAGCACCAATAGTAGAACCAATTGTGTATATGTTTAAGCCATATAAGATTGGTGGAACTATTACAGATTGTTATTTGAAGTATGGTACAGGTACTTTTTCTTCTGAAATTTACAAAACAAATTTAATTGAAGAAAGTTCGCATATTTCAGACAAGTTACACGAAACCCAAAAGCCGTTAAAACTAATGGAAAACTTAATAAAAACTTTCACAAAAGAACATCAAACTATTTTAGATATGTTTGGTGGCTCAATGACAACAGGAATTGCCTGTATAAACACAAATAGAAACTTTATCGGAATTGAGAATAATATGGATTATTTTAATATTTCTTTAAAGAGGGTGGAAGAAAAAAGAAAAGAAAAAGATTTAAAAAAATTGTGCGATGGTAAAAAAAGAATTTACAACAGAAATTAGCAATGAACTAATGAACATTTATTTGTTGCTTGGAATTGACAAACCGACTAATCACGAAGATATTATTCAGTTTGTTTCAGAAGATGTGGAAGCATCAACAAATGCAGAAACATATACAAGTGAGGACATAAAAATTGCATTTAGAAGATTAATTGAAACTTATGAATACTAACTTAATATTTGGAGATTGCCAAGAATATTTACCAAAACTTGAAAGTGAAAGTTTTGATTTAATCCTTTGCGATTTACCATACGGAACAACAAGGCTGAAATGGGATTGTCCGATTGATTTAGAATTTTTGTTTGGTGAATATGAAAGATTAATTAAACCAAAAGGTGCGATTGTACTATTCGGAAACCAACCATTTACAAGTAAATTGATAATGACAAGACCTTCCTTGTACAAATATAGTTGGATATGGGTAAAGCCATTTCCTACGGGGTTTTTAAATGCAAATTACAGACCGATGCTTTCTTTCGAGGATATACTTGTATTTAGTAAAAGTGGTGCAGGTGCAGGAAGTAAAGACAATAATATGAATTACTATCCACAAGGATTGATAGAGATAAATAAGAAGAAGAAAAACAAGAAAGGTACGAGAGGTCAACACATACACGATACTGTTAATTGCGGAATACAAAATGTTTTGAATAGTGAAAAAGAGTATCAGCAAAAATTTACAGGTTATCCGAATAATATTTTAGAATGTGATAGAGATGAACCGCAATTGCACCCAACTCAAAAACCGTTATTATTGATTGAATACTTGATTAAAACATACTCAAAAGAAGGAGGTAATGTTTTGGATAATACTATGGGAAGCGGAACGGTTGGTGTTGGTTGCAAAAATTTAAAAAGAAACTTTGTAGGGATGGAAAACAAAAAGGAATATTTTGACATAGCAAACGAAAGAATACTAACGGCTGTGATAACAGACGAAAAAGAAGGGGAAAATTTTTTAAAATCTTTTTCTCCACAAACTTTATTCGGAGATGAAAAGTAGTATTGTTGGTAACGTTATCGGGCTTGGCGAAGGTGGGCTTGTAGGATGCTCAATTTTAGCAGAATGTTTCTGCCCACTTTTGCCAAACCCGTGTTACCTGCTGGTGCGGTTAATTCAGGATAAACTTGATACGAAGAACGAAACAAAAATTTTAAATAAAAAAGCGTGGGAAATTTTAACTTAGATACAGACGAACAAAAAGAATGGTATGGTATAAGCACTAACCGAAGTAGTGAACACTTAGGGGATTGCTTAGAATTGATGCCATTGATAGCAGATGAAAGTATTGATTTGATACTTTGCGACTTGCCATACGGCACTACTCAAAACAAATGGGATAGCGTTATTCCACTTGATAAACTTTGGAAAGAGTATGAAAGAATTATAAAGCCTAATGGTGCTATTATTTTAACAAGTGCTGAACCATTTACAAGTGCTTTAGTAATGAGCAATCCAAAACTATTTAGGTATGATATAATTTGGGAAAAGCAGAAAGGAAGTGACCCATTAAATGCCAATAGAAAACCATTACGAAGCCACGAAAATATACTTGTATTCTACAAGAAACAACCAACATACAACCCACAATTTGAACAAGGCGAACCATATATTAGAAAAGGTGATTGTAGGGTTAAATCAAGCAATTTCAACGAAGCAAAAACTATAAACGATAGAGGTAGTGAAGATGGCAAACGATACCCCAAAACCGTTGTAAAGTTTAGTGGCGAAGGAATGAACTCAAACAACTTGCACCCTACACAAAAGCCACAAAATTTAATGGAGTATTTGATTAAACAATATAGCAACGAAAACGAAATAATACTTGACAATACGGCAGGAGTATTTACAACTGCAATAGCTTGTTTAGAAACGAATAGAAAGTATATTGTAATGGAGCAAGAAAAGGAATACTACAGCAAAGGATTAAAACGAATACTTGAATGGGAACGAGAACAAAAAACAAAATTGTTTTGAAAAAACAAAAGTGCGATGGCTTTTTATTTAAAATTTTCTTTCACAAATGTTCAATAGTAGCAGTATCGTAGCACTTGCAGGTAACGGTCGGGTATTGCCGAAGGTGGGGCATAGTACCACAAATGTTGATTAAACCACTAAAGTTAAATAGATGCAGAATGTTGAAAATATAGATGTCAGCCCCACTTTTGGCAATACAGTGTTACCTGCCGTTGTGGGTTCTCAAACGAAATACCGAACAATAGTAGCAGACCCACCTTGGAAGTATGGTAAATGGGGTAAAGCATCTGACAGCCCTTTAGCAAGAAAGAAGTTCCCAAATGGACAATGGGAAAAAGATTTTGATATACCATACCAAACGATGGGTATTGAAGAAATTAAGGCTTTAAATGTAGCAAATTTAGCAGATGATAATTGCGAGTTGTATTTATGGACTACCCAAAAATATTTACCTGATGCTTTTGAAGTATTGAAGGCTTGGGGTTTCAAGTATTGCCAAACATTGACTTGGTGTAAAACACCACGAGGAACTGGACAAGGTGGAGTATATTGCCCTACAACCGAATTTTTAATACTTGGGAGAAAAGGTAAAGCACCAAAAGTAAAACGAATAGATACAACTTGGTGGAATGTAAAAAGAACAAGTAATCATTCTAAAAAGCCTGAATTTTTTCAAGACTTAATCGAAACGGTTTCAGATGCTCCACGATTAGAAATGTTTGCAAGGCGTGAACGTGTCGGATGGGATATTTGGGGCAATGAATTAGAGAATGATGTCGAATTGGAAACGTCTGCTAACAATGGCAGGTAACGGCAAAGTATAACTGTCAGGTGGGGGATTAAATGCACCGAACCTTCACATTGACACTAAACTAAATTAGGAGCAGATAGCTTCGGGTGGTTAATCAGCCCCCACTTGCAGTTATACAATGTTATGGGCTGGTGTTTAATACTTATTTTTATGACAGCAACAGATGAAAAGTATGTTGAAATTCTAAAAGCCGTTTTACAATCTGAAAAAGTTTGGGAACGAAACGATTTACTATCGGCTTTCAAGAAAGCATTAGCCAAAAAGAAAACGGCTAAAAAGTAACTGTTATAGGGTGGGTGTGCTTCGGTACACTTGCCCATAACGTTTGGTATAAGACCAGTAGCGGAATAGAAATTACAAACTTTCAAAATTAAACGAATGAATATAGAAACCACAAACTCCCCGAATACCACCGAAACCGCTATTGGTTTTATACCGTGTTATGCACAGGTTTTTTTAGGTGATTGCTTGGAACTATACAAGAATATAGAACCGAAAAGTATTGATTTAATTTTAACCGATTTGCCTTATGGTACAACCGCCTGTAAATGGGATACAATAATCCCATTTGACAAACTTTGGGAAATGGTTAATTACTTACTTAAACCAAACGGAGCATTTATTACAACTGCTTCGCAACCATTTACAAGTGCTTTGGTAATGAGTAACCCAAAGATGTTTAAGTATGAATGGATTTGGGATAAAGTACAACCAACTGGAGCATTTAACGCAATTAAGCAACCAATGAAACTACATGAAAATATTTTAGTATTTTACAATGAACAGCCAATTTATAATAGACAAATGACTGATAGACCGCTAAAAGATTTAAGACCAAACCAAATTAAAACTACTAAAAAACTGGATAAAATAGAATATGAATATTTGGGCGGACAAAAGAAACAATACTCTGAAAATTGGGATTATACCAAAGTAAACCCAAAAACTATTATTCAATTTCAAAAATCTGCTGAAAGATTTAAGGAATTTAAACACCCTACACAAAAACCAATAGCGTTATTTGAATACTTACTAAAAACATACAGCAATGAAGGAATGACAATATTCGACCCTTGTATGGGTTCAGGAACTACTGGAATAGCTTGTAAAATCACCAACCGAAACTTTATTGGAATAGAGAAAGACGAAGCATATTTCAAAATCGCAGAACAGCGAATAAATGCACGAACGTTGTTTCCTTAAACTTGTGCATAACTAATTGCTAACCGCATAAAATGTATTACAAAATGGCAAAAATACTAACAAAAACAAAGGTCATAAGGATTACAGGAACACAACATAAAACACTTCAAAAAATGAAGTCTTACAATGTTGATATAGGTAAGTTTATAAGAGATTCGATAAGTGAAAAAATTAAAAGAGAATATCAAGATTTAATACCCAAACCAAATAAAATTATTATACCTTTCTAACAATTATAAATAAATAAAAATAATTTTAAACCAAACTTAAAAATTAAAAACAAATGATTGATAGAATTACTGAACAGCCATTTTGCCAAACCCGTGTTAGTGGCAGTACTTTTGTAAACGCTGATTGCTTTGATGTTTTTCCTTTTATTGAGGATAAATCAATAGATGCTATTATTTGCGATTTACCTTATGGAACAACCGCTTGTAAATGGGACAGTATTTTACCTTTAGACAAACTTTGGAATGAGTATAAAAGGATAATAAAAGATAATTGCCCGATTGTTTTATTTGCTCAAATACCATTTGATAAAGTACTTGGTTGCTCTAATTTAGAATGGTTAAAATACGAATGGATTTGGGAAAAATCAAAAGCAAGTAATTTTTTACAAGCTAAATATATGCCGATGCGAGTACACGAAAATATTTTGATATTTTGCAATGGTAAGGCTAATTATTTCCCACAAAAAACAGAAGGTAAAGCATATAGAACAAGAAAAATAAATGAGAAACACGGCAACCCTGATGCGTACAACAATATTCCTAATTATATGAATAGAGAGCCAATTGAGATGAATGGAAGACTACCAAGAACTGTTCAATATTTTAAAACGGCACATACAGAAGGGAAGCTACACCCAACATTAAAACCTTTAGAACTTATGGAATACCTTGTAAAAACCTACACAAACGAAGGAGATATGGTTTTAGATAATACAATGGGTTCGGGAACAACAAACTTGGCTTGTATAAAATTAAATCGCAAATCAATAGGGATAGAAAAGGAAAAAAAATATTACGATGTCGCTGTTCGGAGGGCTTCGGAGTATTGCCACTAACTACCTGCTAACTGCATAAAATGTATTATAAAATCATAAAAAAACAAACTTAAAAAACTTAATTAAAAATGAACCAAGAACTAAACAGAATTATCGACAATTCTTTAATTGAAAAATCAAAGTCAGATTACATTAAAGAAAAATTTGAATCGTTTACAGAAACGGCTTTAGAGTGGAATAAGAAAGCCAATGAGATATTAGTAACCGATGAAACTCAAACAGACCTTATGGCTTTAGCTAAAGAAGGTAGATTGATACTAAAATCAAAACGCATAGAGATTGAGAAAACAAGGAAATCGTTGAAGGAGCAGTCTTTAAATGAAGGTAGGTTAATAGATGGTATTGCAAAGCACTTGATGTCTATTGTAGAACCAGCAGAAAAGCATTTAGAAACTCAAGAGAGATTTTTAGAAATACAAGAGCAAAAAAGAAAAGCTGAACTAAAAGCAGAGCGTTACAAGCTTATGTTGCCTTATGCAGAAGTATTAGACCCTGAAACTTTGCAATTAGATATAATTACCGATGAAGCTTTTGCAGGTATTCTTAATTATGCTAAAACAACATTGGAAGCAAAGATTGAATCCGATAGAATAGCCAAAGAGGAAAAAGAAGCTAAAGATAAAGCTGAAGCTCAAGAGATGGAAAATATACGATTGGAGAACATAAAGCTTCGAGAAGACGCTTTGTTTAAACAAAAAGAAGCTGATGACTTAAAAGCTAAAACAGATGCCGACCTAAAGGCTATTGCACAAGAGATGAAAAAGCAATCTGCGACTTTAAAGACCATCATAAAAAAAGAGCAAGTAATTGTTGAGAATGTGGAAACGCTGAAAGAAAAACTGAATAGTGCAAAGACGACTATGCAAATTTGCTTAAACTATATTATCCATGATGACATGAGGAGGATGATTGAGCAAACTCTAAAAGAGATAAATTAGAAATAATATGAAATATTTTATATAATATTTTGTATTACTAAAATATTTTATATATTTGTAAAACAAAACTCAAACTTAATAACAACAAAATGAAAAAAACAATTACCTCTGCTTTAGTATTATTATCAATTAGTACTTATTCTCAAATTAAAAAACCTTTTATTATTGAACACTGTAAAGACAAAATGACAGACAAGGAATATTACTTTTCTAGTAAAAAATTAATTTGCTCTAATCCAGAAAAAACAAAAGGATTTACAATTACTCCTAACTTTAAAAAAGTCGATAACGATATGGCAGAAAACGGATTAATTTTATCAAATGTTAATATTGGAAATTGTGATGAAAAAGACCAATTAATATTTTTATTTGATGATGATTCTAAAATAACTTTAACTTCGTGGAATAAATTTAATTGCGAAGGAAATGCTTACTTTGATATGTCTGACGAACAATTTAACATTATAAGTTCTAAACTAATAAAAACAATTAGATTTGTCAATGGATATAAATACGAAACATTTACTTATAGTTTGGAAATTAGTCAAAAAGATTATTTTGTAAACGCATATTCTAATTATGAAATAAAAGAAGTAAATTGCAATAACTAGTTAATAATTTAAAAATAATGAACAGCTTATCTGATTATTTTTTTAAAAAATATTTTCAATGCAAAAAGCATGATAAGACCTATTGGTTTAATATGTATCTAAAAGCATACTTTAAAGAACAAAAATTAAAATAAACAATAAACACTAACAACAAAAATTAAAAATTATGGGAATTTTAGACTGCTTAAAATCAAAAAAAGAAACGGTAACCACTCCGACAAAAAAAACTACGAAACGTCAACAAGTGCTTAGTCATTTGAGAAAACATGGAAGTATTGATAGTTGGACTGCTATTGAACTTTACGGAGCAACACGACTATCTGCTATTATTTTTAACCTTCGTGCAAAAGGGCTTAAAATTGATTCTATTGGCTGTTCAGCCTTAGATAGAAATTCTAATGTGTGTAACTATACAACCTACAAACTTATATCCTAATGGAATTTAAGATGCGAGCTAATCCAAAATGCAATCATACTGGTCAAGGTCTTTATATAATCGTTCATAACTATTCAAATTTAAACGAAGTTGGTAATTATTATTATTCAGATAAAATATATACCGACAAGCACCACTATACTGAAACTTTAAACATGAACGCTATTGGTCGTTGGCTTCCTAAAACTATAAAAAATTAAAAAAAAATGAACACAATTAAAACTCCTTCTTTTGAGGCTATTGACAATTTTTCTGAAATGTTATCCAAAAAAACAAACAAAACTTCTTATGAAGACATAAAGAGAAAAGTGTCTAATTATTTAGTAAATAATGGCTCTTCTAAGTTTGTAAGTCTTTATAATGAATTGGTATCTAATAAAGATTACTCAAAAGCTCATGAAGCTTTAAAAATAGAATAATGCAATGTTGTTTGCACGAACAAGACAAAGTAGCTGAAGTGCTATTCAACAAGTTTGGTAAAAAAACAGCAGTATTAATTTGCTGTTTAAAATGTTGTTCACAAAAAAAAATACATGGAAAAAATAGAAATAGAGGTTACGAAATTATCTCAAATAATTTCATTGAGGGGAATGACCCAAAAAGATTTACAAAATCTAATTAAGAAAACTAACTATGGTAAATGTCCTGCTATGTATATTCTTAACTCCATTATTAATGGCAGAAAAACTAATTACAATATAGATACATTAAGACCCATAAAAAAAGCACTAAACGTATCGTATGACGATTTAATTGACGACTAAAATGGATGCTATACTTTTTATTCAAGACCTAAACAAAAAAGGTAAGATTTATAAAGATGTTTGGCTTCACTTACTTTTGAAGTATGAAGAGAACAAGCCAATTTCATTTAACGTAAATGTTAAATTTAATGGGGTTTCTTCTAGTACCTATTATCGTATTGTAGATTATGGAATTTCTATATTTCCTAATTTCTTTAAGAATTGTAAAATAGAAAAATTAAGAGGGGAATTGGTTATAAGCAAAATTGACAACACAGTAGTTCAAATGCCTATACAACTAAAACCTAAAAGAGTTGTCAAACCCAAAATCGAAGTAGAAAAGCCATACGGTGCTTATGAGGAAATTATTAATTATTTGAATTTATGTACTGGTCAAAAATACAGAACAGATTCAAAAGTAACTATTTCTTTTATTGAACTTAGAATGAAAGACGGGTATAATGTAGATGATTTTAAGCAAGTAATTTTGAATAAGTCAAAAGCATGGCTGAATACAAATATGCAAACATATTTAAAGCCACAAACTCTCTTTGGTAATAAATTCGAAGGATACCTTAATGAAGTTTCATTTGTAGAAAAAAATAAACAAGAACAAAACTATGACGCAGTTAGCCAAGCAACAGAACTCGGTTGGAATAATTAAATCCTTACCCAATACGACTTCTAAAGAAATATCTTTATACAACGCATACCAAACCCACAAAAAGATAAAAGACTTCAATACAAAAGACGAATTGCTATTGATGAGTAGCTTAATATTACGTTGGGCTAGTTATGTTGGTATTAAGAAGCCAGAGCCTTCTGAAATAAATACCATTGCGAACTACATAAGAGAAAACTTTCCTAATTTTAATGCTTATGATATTAATGAGTGCATTACTTTGTTAGTTAATGGCTCCCTAGATACCGATGCAGAACACTATGGTTCCTTGTCTGTAATATATTGTTCTAAAGTGATGAAGTCTTACCAATCTTATAGGGGTGAGATTATTTTTAAAGTTAGAGATAAGTTGCAAAAAATTGAGCAGGAAAAGGTTGTTGTTCCAACCGATGCAGAAAGGTTAAGAAACTTTAAGGAGCTGTTGATTTTTGCAAAGGAAAAGGTTTCAAAAAAAGAGGTGTATGATGACTTTGGAGATGTGCTATATTACTTCTTCTGGAAGAACAATCTAGTTGAAAAACCAATGCCAGAAAGTTTGATTAAAGATGCCATTTCTTATGGGGAAGAAAAGTTTAGAACTAAAGCTCAAAACGGTGCTTTGAAAAGCGTTATTAACGGTGTTGGATTTACCAAGTTAGTAAGGGAAGATATTGTTAAAAAAAGCGCACGGGAGTACACTATTAACTTATGGTTAACAAATGCTGATATAAACACTATTTTGAAAAAAATATCGATAGAAATGATTAAGTATTAAAAATAATATTTAACTTTACATTTAATATTTTTTAATAAATGGTTGTAAATGGCAAGATAATGAGTATAGTCAACGTAACAGATAATGTTACGCAGATTGTTATTCGTATGAAAAAAGACGATATTCATTTGCCAGTAGCCTTTGTTTGCTTCAATGATATAAAAGCTTTGATTACACAGATAAGAATTGAAAAGGGAGATTTTGTAAAAATAACCTACTATCTTAAATCCAAAAAAATACAAGAGCATTATAGCACAAGTGCGGTAATCGAAAAGATAAGCATAACTCAAAAAGGAACCAAGCAATATTCAGTTAATATGTTCACTGGAGAGATTTATGAATAAATAAAAATTAACAACGATTAAAACCAAGAAAATGAAATCTAAAAAACAAATCCAAAAAGAAATTCAAGAAATTGAAAAAAAAGTGTCTGCTGTTTGTGGAGATGAAAAAAAAAGAGTTCAAGTAAAAATCAGTGATAATGGACAAATTGTAAATGCTGAAACTGGCGAGAAACATTTTCCAGAATTAGGGGAAGAAATAAAAAAACCTGCTAAAAAAATAAGAACGGTTGAAATTATGCTAAGCTACGGTGAGGATAATAAATCATTAAAAAAACAGCTTAAAAAACAAGGGCTTAAATTCAACAAAGATGTGATTTATGGTGCTGAACTTACTAGAAAAATTATTTTATCTTTTCTAAATAATAATCTTATATCTAATAAGCAAGCTAAAAAAGCGTTTGAGAAACTACATGACCAAATAAGCCAAGGTATAGCTGATTATAATTGCATTGATGGAGAAAAGGCTGTAAAAAGTAGTGTAGAATTTAAGTAACCTATTTGCTATGGAAAATTACGATAACTACAAACTACAAACACCACCTGAAGAATTAGAAAATGAATGTCTTTATTGTGGAGAACCTTGCGACAAAACCTATTGCGACAAAAATTGTAAAAAAGCATACGAACAAGATAATTAAAAAACAATGCAAATAAATCAAGAAATAAAACTAATATTAGCTATACCCACACTAAACAGAGCAGACCTACTAAACGAAGCTTTAGAACAATATTTTGAAGACTTTAAAGATACCGATATTGCAATATGCGATAATGGAAAACAAGATATTATTACAAGGGAAGAAAACTTTATGATTTACAGACCAGAAGCTAATCTTGGGGTTGCTAGTAGTTGGAATATGCTAATGGATTATGCTGATAAAATTAAAGCTACTCATGTATTAATGCTAAACGATGATGTTATTCTAGGTAAAGCTGAACATGAAATAAAATTATTGATTAATAGCAATCCGAATGTTGATTTTATAAACTCTATGCAGAATTGGTGTAGCTATATTTTAAAAGTAGATATGTGGAAGAAAGCAGGTAAGTTTGATGAAGAGTTTTTTCCAGCCTATTTCGAAGACAATAGTTTTGATTACAAAATGAGTTTGAATAACGCTAGTAAAGTATGGACATCTTTTTTAAATCCTAAAGTGTATCGTAATTCAATGACTATCGCCAAAAATCCCTTGTTAAATAATGGATTTGCAAAGAATAGAGCCTTATATGTGCAAATGTGGGGAGGATTGCCAACAGAAGAAGTTTATAAAACCAAATTTAATAAATAAATCATGGACGACTTAACCCCTTTTCAAAGCCAAAATACCACTAATGAAGAAATGAATTTTGTTTTTAATAATGGTATTACAAACTACATACATCCAACTGCCGTAATAGGCGAAAATGTTAAGCTAGGAGAGAATAATTACATTGGAGCTTTCTGCTACATTACTGGAGACACTGTAATTGGAAATAACAATAGATTTGAAGCTTTTTGTTCAGTTGGAACTGAACCAGAGCATAAGGCTTATTTTGGCAAACCAAACAAAGGGGTTATCATCGGTAACGGTAATGTTTTTAGGGAGTACGTTACTATTAATGCAGGTTGTGAAACACCTACAAAAATTAACGATGACGTGCTTATGCTTAAAGGAAGTCATATAGGGCATGATTCAACTATAATGAGTAATTCTACTTTAGCTTGTAATGTTTTAATAGCAGGACATTCCCTTATCGGAAGGTATGTAAACATGGGGCTTGGAAGCGTGTGCCATCAATATTCAAGAATAGGTAGCGGAAGCATGATTGGAATGGGAACTGTAATTACCAAAAAAGTAAACCCTAAATGCTTTGGGTTATACGTTGGAACACCGCCACGTTGCTTAAAGATGAACGAACATTTGATGAAGCAATTTACCGAAGAACAGATAAAGTGGATGTGCGATGAGTTTGACGATTTAAAATTCTAAAAATTATGAAAATAGAAAATAAAGTTCCATACTATAAATGGTCTTACGGAAAGTTTATTTTAGTAGGGTATGTTGAAAAAGATTGAAATTTAAAATTATGACACCAAAAGAAAAATACATAGGAGCTTTTTTAGACGGATATTTTATAGATAAAAAGTTTGCTCAATATAATTTTGAATACATAAGAGCATTAGAAGATGGAGAGAAAAAAGCCAAAAAGAAATGGAAGCAATACAAAAAACAGAAACTATAACCATAGAACAACAAGCTAGAAACTTAGTAAATGAAATGGCTGTTCATCATTGGAATAATGGTCTTTGTAATTATGAGGGGGCTAAACAGTGTGCATTGATAGCGATTAGACTACTTATCCTTCAAAATGGAAGTAAGAATTGCTACGATTTAAAAAAAGAAATAGAGAAACTATGAAACTAAAAGACAAATTTAAAATAATAAATTGTAAAGATTGTGATATGCCATATTGTGATATTAAATGTACAATATTAGCACCAAGTGAATTAATCAAGTTAGAAAAAGTAGCAGATGATTTTGCTATTGGATTTGCAGAGTGGTGTGCTGATAACTATTTTCGAATGGGCAATACATCATTTTGGGCAGAATCATTAGATTGGGATGCTGAAGATAAACTAACTACAAAAGAACTATTAGAAATCTATAAAAAAGAAAAAGGACTATGAGTGAGCAATTTATAGAGGGTCTATGTGAATGGCTGAAAGAAAATAAAGGAATTACTAAAATAAATCTTGACGACTTAGTTAGTTATATTCCAGAATATGAAAAATATTTAGAGCGTAAATAAAAAGGATTATGAGTACAATATTATTTGAATGTGATGCTACGGAATATGAGGTAATTCCACCCAAAGAGAATATTACCAATTGTTTTGCTTTGAATGACCAAGCAGTTATAATTAATTTATTGGATAAAAACGAAAAAGTAATTACACAAACAGAAATTGACAAATCCGATGCTATTGAGTTAGCTAGGTTAATTTTATTAAAATACACATAACATGAGATTAACATTATCAATGCCTTGCTATGGCAGACCTGAAAGAACTATAAGGTCAATAAATTGTATTGCAAACCAAAACATAAATGGATGGGAAGCTCTTGTAATAGGAGATGGTTGCCCAATAATGCAAGATTTTATAGATAGCAATTACTTTTCGGATATTCAGAAGGATTGCGAAGCAAGAGGAAACGATTTTTACATATCGAATAACCTCATCAACAAAGGAGGTCACGGTTACGATATTACCAATATAAACATTCAGTTAGCAATGGGTAAGTACTTTGTTTTCTATGCTAATGACGATATAATCCTACCTAATCACTTTGAGAATTATTTGTCGCAAATAGAAGGTACTGATTTGGACTTTGTTTATTTTGACAGCTTTGTCGCACCAAGAAACGCTACGAGAGTTGCTGAGTTGCAATACGGAAGAATAGGTCATAGCGAATTAATTGTTAGAACTGATTTTTTAAGACAAATGCCACCGCATAACGAACACTACGGACACGATTGGGCATTAATACAAAGTATGATGCAAAATGGAAAAAATAAGAAAGCTTTAAATTGCCCACAAACTTATAGGGTAATGAGTTTATCTGATAATAGAGAAAAAGGAATAGATTAACCAAGTAAAAATTAACGACTAAAAATAAAAAAAATGGCAAGACCAAAGATTTCAACAGAAAAAGTATTATCAATTTTAATTGATGCTAAAAATGAAATGGAGTTAGGTACATTCAACTCAGTTTTATTTACTAACAATAACAGTGCTTGGAGTATTTTAAGACCTATATTGATGCAAAAAGGAATAATAAAAAAAGTTAACAATAAATATAAATGGATTAGCATCAATCCTAATGTTTATATGGCTAAAGAATTATATACAGCTTTTATACAAAAAAGAAATTTATACCCATCATCAATTATTAAACGAGAAGTTTCAATTTTAAAACGTAATAATATAAATTCTAAAGAAAAAAAACCTCTTACTCCAGAAAAAATATTAGACATATTGATTTTAGCTAAAGAACAAATGGATTTAGGAATAATGAATAGAGCTGTTTTTTACGCAAATCATCCTCAGTGGGCGAGTATAAATTCAATATTAATTCGTCATGGAGTTATAAGAAAGGAATATGATAAATATAGATGGTTAGCATCCGCACCAGATTTAAAAATGGCAAAAGGAGTTATAACTAACATAAAATACAAGTCGAATGAATCTCGTCTTAAAAAGAAAAATTATTCTAGGGAAACGATTGATAAAGTTTTGAAAAAATATAATATTTCACTTTTTGATTCAGTAGAACATGAATTAGATGAATTAAAAAAAGAATCTACTAAATCTAATTATGATGTAAATGATATGGAATTATTTTTTGATGATAAATCAAAAAAAGGATATATAGCTACGGATAGCTTTTCTGATAAGATTTACACACTATATGACAAACCAAATAATCCTCAACCTGAAGTCAGTATTAATCCTTCAGAAGAGTGTTATAGATTAGCAAAAATTATTTCCGAGAATGAAGAGCTAATAAATATTCAAAAAGAAACAATAGCAAAGCAAACTGAAAAACTGTCTGAACAAGAAAAATATATTACTGAAACAAATAAAGTAATGCGTAGTTATTTAGACGATATTGATATTTTAGAAAAAGAGTTTGTTGAATTGAAAAGAAGCATAGGGGCTTATAGAGAAGAGAGAGATGAATTATATGGAATAATGGAAAATGATAAACAAAATATAGATACCTTAGAAAAAGATATTATTGACCTTAAAGAAAACATCAAAAATCAAAACAATCTTTACATCAAGCCAAATTCTAAAAAAATAAAATTCTTTGGAATACCAGTTTATTCAGTAGAATATTAATAGATTTGTAGAAAATATGTTTACGGGCATATTTTTTCATTGGCTTATGGTGTAACGGTAACACAACTGTTTTTGGTGCAGTCTTTCTAGGTTCGAATCCTTGTAAGCCAACTAAATTAAACTTAAACAACAAATATGGAAAAATCTAAATTAAAAGCAGTCAAAGGGAAAAGTAATGTTCAAAAATCACTATTGCTTTACGCTGACTTTGGATGTACTACTGGCTTTGCAAATGTAGCTAAGTCACTTGTTGACGAATGGAAGAAAGATAAAAACCTAAGCATTGTTATCTTTGCAATAAACGATAAAAGCCCTAAGATTTATGATTACGCACCTAATGTAAAAGTAATACCTTCTCTTATAATTGGAAATGGAAGCACTGATGTATATAGGAGAATTGAACTTCTTAATTTGATTTATCAAAACGACTTTGATGTAATATTTATGCTTAACGATGTTGAGGTAATCAATGCTATGCACCCAAACTTAAAGGAAGTAAAAAATAAAAAGAGAGAGGAAAATAGACCTAACTTTAAATCAATTATTTATTTTCCAATAGATAGTGAGCCAAGAATGGCAGACTTAAAAGTACTTGACTTTTTTGACGAGGTAATTACTTATACAGAATACGCCAAGTCAGTAATGAAACCATTGCTTTCAGATACCCAATTCAAAAAGATTAAGGTAATACCACATGGTACGAATACAGACGATTTCTACCCTTACAAGCAAAAAGCAAAGCTTGACGCTAAAGTAGAAATTTTCGGAAGCGAAGATGTTTTTGTCTTTGGTAGCGTTAACAGAAATCAGGTAAGAAAGGATATGGGGGCTTTAATTATCGGATTCGCTATGTTCAAGCATACAAGTCAAGCAAATGCCGTGCTTTACCTGCACTGTAACCCAATCGACCCTATGGGTATTAACATTCCTAGACTATGCGATAGGGTTGGTCTTGAAATAGGTAAAGATGTTATAATTCCTAAAGATTTTTCAGAAAACAACGGAACTAGCATTGAAGAGTTAAATAAGATATACAACTCTTTTGACTGCTTTATAACCACTACAACATCCGAAGGTTGGGGATTGACTATAACAGAAGCTATGGCTACTAAAACGCTTGTGGTTTGCCCAAAACACACTTCTATTACAGAAATAACCAATAATGGCGAAAATAGCTTAAACTTTATGTTTAGTCAACAAGCGGTGTTTGTAAACGACTTTGAGAAAATAAGGTTTGTAACTAATCCAATGGAAGTTAAAACGATACTAGAGGTTGTATTGAATCTTAAAAATGAAGAACCAGATGTGCAGTTAATAGTGAAGAAAAAAATAGAAGATGCTTACGAAAAAGTTTCAGCAATGAAATGGGATGGAATAGCAAAAAGATTTAAAACAATTATCGATAAATTAGCGAAATAAAAAAAACTGCGTTAATGGCAAGTAGTGTGTTTTTTAGGAGGATTGAATTAGTTTTTAGCATTAGCGCAAAAAAAAAGCCACTCTAATCGGGTGGCTATTTTTTCTCCTTTCTTTAAGATTACAATTATTTACTGTAAGCTTTCCAAACTAAATAGGCAATACCAGCCAAAGCTAATGTATTGTGGACATTTACGCCACCTAGATATTTCGGAGATTTGATGTTTAATAAATCACCCATTTTTTTTTTAATTTTAAATTAATATTAATTCAAGCAAATATATAAAAAAAATAAAAGGTATTACATTTAATGTAAAAATTAAATGAAATCTACAAAAAAATAAAGTTACACTTTAATCGCAAAGAAACTTAAAATAATTATTATAAATAATATATTTTTGTAGTGTCATTTGAATTATTTATATTTGCTACTTATGTTAAAAAAACTATGAATAAAGAGAAATTAACTGAAAATAAAGCCGAAGCAACTCCAAGCGGAGGTGTGCTTATAGGCAAGAGGGAAGGTCAAACCATGATTCACAGCAAAGGCTCCTTATCTGGATATTTGGTTGGTAGAACTCATGCGGAAGGCGGAATAAAGGCTATCAATAAATCTACTGGACAGCCATTGGAAATGCAGGGAGGCGAGGTGGTTATAACAGCACCAGCCGTTAGCGATACTACAAAAAGGGAATTTGAAGGTAGGATGATGACAAATAGGGAAATTTTGTCTGAAATAAATGAAAACGGAGGTGGTGTTTCATTTGCCTATGGCGGTAATATACCTACTGAAATGCACTTTAGCGGTAATTCCTATAAGTATGGAGGTAAAACTGTTTCAGACCATGATATAGCTTATGAAATAAGTATTTGTGGTTGTGAGCATGATATTTTAGGCGATGGTGGTAAAATAGGAGATATGCCTACTTCTATCAAAAAGAAAGTCTTTACCCCAGACGGTGAGAGAAAAATTACTCCAGTTGCAATTTCTATATTGACAAACTATGTGAACTCTTTACCTCAAACAAAGGAACTTAATACCGATTCAAAAGGCAACTACACAAAAGAAAGACAAGAGCTTCATAAAAAAATAATCAATGAATTTAAGGATGAATTAGTTTGTATTCAAAAAGAAGAGCCTATTGCTATTTTAATGGGTGGTTCACCTGCAAGTGGTAAAAGCACATTTTTAAGAAAATATGCGCCTTATTTACTTGAAGAAGAAATATTAAAAGTAGATGCTGATGAAATTAGAGCTATGTTGCCAGAATACAAAGGCTACAACGCTACTCAAACTCATCTTGAAACAAAAGATATTGTCAATACGCTACTAAGCGACAAAACTATTGGTATTCCTTGTAAATACGATATAATTTATGATGGAACAATGAATAGTACCAAAAGCTACTTGCCTTTGATTGCTTTGCTAAAATCTTTGGGCTATAAGATTTTTATAGTTTACATAGATAATGTGCCAGAAGAGGTTGTAAAGAAAAGAGCCTTGGAAAGATATAAAAAAAGCGGAAGGTTTGTTCCAATGGAAGTTATTGACGATTTTTATGGAAAAGGAAAAGTCGCACTAGAAGAATTAAAATTAAAATCCGATGGGTACATGATAATCGATGGCTCAAGTGGAGATTATAACATTTTAGAAAAAAAGGGTCTTAGGCTACCAAAAAAGAGGTTGTATTCAAAGCTAGGAGAGCCTATATCTAAACTAGAGCAGTTGGTTCATGGTGGTCATTTGTCAAAAGGTATGTCTTTAAAACAAATTGCTAAAATGCACGGGGTATCTTTTCTCAAATTGAATAGACAAGTAAAGATGGGATTAAATGCCGAGAGTGAGCATACTCCTAAAGTTACAGAACAAATGAAGATTGTAAAAGACCACTTGTACGAAAATCCTAATTATTATACGTTACTTAAAGAAGCAGGTTTAGAAAAAGGAGGAAGTTTAAACGGTATTTCCGATTTGAGTCAAAAAGATTTACAATTATATGACAGAGCTTCTAATGTTAGACCGAGAGATGTAAATCAAAACAATCGGTATCATAGTTATTTAGGATTAAGTGTTTACACTACTTCTGAAAATAGAAATAATATTTTTATAGAAAATGTAGATAAAGTTTTTCATAACGTAGATGATGCTGAAAAATATATCGAAGGTAACGACATGGAAGAATCTAAAATTCCTTTTTGGATAGGTACAGAAAAAAGATATTATGAATTATATCCAGAAAAAAAAGGTCTTTATAAAAAAGGTGGTGAAGTTGATTATGTAACTTATAAAGATAAATACAACAAAAAATATAATTACGATAAAAACACTTCTCACGATTTAGATGAAATTTCGAAAGATACTGGAGTTTCGCTAAAAGGTTTACAGCAAATTTACAATAAGGGAATAGGTGCATATAAAACTAATCCTTCAAGCGTAAGACCTAATGTAAAGTCAAAAGAGCAATGGGCAATGGCTAGGGTGTATAGTGCAGTAATGGGTGGTAAAGCATCAGAAGTAGATTCTAATGAATTAAAAATGAACTATGGTGGAAGATTTCGTAAAGACAACCTTGTAAAAGATGCCGAAAATGGAAACACACCAGCAAGAGACTTTAATAACTATAACGATGTTATGGATATTCACGCAGATGGAGCTGTTGGTGGGGATAGTGGTATTTTTGCAAACGGAGGTGCTTTAGGAACTTCGGGATTGCCTTTGGTTGATTATATTGAAATAACATCTTCTGGAAGTAGCCTTGTTAATATTGTTGGAGTTCAGGCTGATAACTTTGAAAGTTTTAAAAATATTGTTTTTGGAGAGTATAAATTGACACAAAAACCTAGAAGTTTTGTAAATATTCAAGCGTATGACTCGGAAGGTAATAAATTGACAAGTGCTAGTTCAGAAATTTCAGACCAAAAAAATACCGTAAAGAACTTTAATCCTTACACTGGCAAGCCTTCGGATTTAGCAAAGTCATTCGCTAAATCAAGACCAATCAACTTCAAAAAATACGATTGGAGTGAGTGGTTTTCAGGCAAGAAATCAATGCCTAGTAAACAAGCTTCTGCAACTTCTAATTTAGTTACTGGTATTTATATTTCATACACTAACCCAACAAATAATAGTCTTAGCTCCTTTACCGTTGACAATGCTAGTGAGTTCTTATACACTTTGCTAAACTTGTATAGAAATTCAATTACAAAAATAGATTATAGAATTATTGTAAATGGTAATATTTTAGAAGAAACTATTTCTGATTTAAAGTTAAATGATGACGTAACTGATAATTGGAGATTGAACTCTAACACAATAAATCCTAAAGTAGCTACTCTTGATGATGTTGCATATAGGTTAGAAAAAGAAAATTCTTTTTTTGATTTTACAAATTTTATGAAAAGTGGTGGTCTTAATGCAATTGGTCAACCTACTAACACATCAACGGTTTTAAGCGAGGTACAAAAAAATATTTCAAGAGATAACAAAATAACAGAAATTGTTTTATATAATTCTGTAAGTAAAAGAAATAGCACATATTCTAATTTGCGAAGTCTTTATATGGAAATTAGAGATATTGCTAGTTTAGTCAACGGGGCTACATTAGACGACTTTATTTCATTTAATTTTATTAATGGGGATGGGTATAAAATAAGTGAAACTAGGAGTATTTTTCATGGAAATTCCTATGACGCTCTATTTGTAAACGATGTGATTACTCAAAATGAATTTTTTAGAGCGATTTTTAAAAACTTTCCAGAATTAGAGTTCCGTAAGACACTTACTGAAGATTCGGAAAGAGAGGTTTATGAAGATTTCAAAAAAACTGCTCAATCTACTATTTCTACTGGAGCAAATACTGCCACATCAACATCGGGTTTGATTGAAATACCAGATTCAAAAAATAATTTTGACGGAAAAGTTTTAAGTCTACCTAGTCCAATATTAGAATTGCTTTCTGTTAGGATAAGAGAACAAAATTTAGGTAATATATCTAAAATTTTTGACATGCCTATTGAGGAAATAAAAGATGATAATAAAAAGATTTTTAGTTTTGAAAATTCCGTTGATGGATTTAGTTTTTGGTCTAATATATCTCAAGGGGATTTTACTGAATTTAAGCAAAAATATGGTAAGTACGGTGAGAAAGTAAAAGATATTATCACAACGGCTCAACCTATTGCAAGTAGCAAGTTTACTTCTGCCGAAATTAAATTGTTTGAGGCAATTGATGATATTGTATTAGAAAATAGTTTAAAAAATGTAGAAATACCAATTTTTGAATGGAACTCTACTGGTGCAAAAGATTATGATTTAGTAAACGAAGATACTGGTGAAGTTTTTAAACTTCGTTCTTTTGGAGCAGTATTAGGACTTCAAAATGGAGATATAAATTTAACAAAATCATTAGCTTTATTGAAAGATTATTTAGATTGGAAAAAAGGAGGTAGTTCAACTGCAACTACAAGTGTATCTAAAACACTGTCTAAAGAAGATTTAGAAGATATAAAAATTAAAATTAATTCCGACTTTGATTTAGCATTAAAAATAGTTCAAAAATTAGAACAAGTTGGTTTTACCAATACTAGTGGAATAAAAAGAAAAATAGAAAATAAGGAACAATTCCATTCAATTTGGCGTGGTACTGGTAATTATGTAGGATGGTTTATAGATGAAGATAATTTTAATGATTCTGACAAAAAAGAAATATTTCCTTCCGACATAGGAATAGGTAGTAGTACTGCAACGGCTCAACCTAGTTCAAGTAAATATCCTACTATTAATTATCCAACCCAATTAGAACAGACTAAAATTTGGATTGGCGATAATCCTGAACTTTCAAAAAGAGTTCAAGAGAGAGCAATGGAACTTGGATGGGATTGGTGGAGTGGAGATAAAAAGCCTCAAAATTTAGATTTCTCATGTTTATTTTTTGATGTTGGACAAAAAATAACTGGTAGTGAGACTAGGGTAGGTTTTGATTCATTTCAAGATTATAAAGAAATATTTGAATCTGATTTATTTGGTAGCGTAACAACGGCTACACAAAATCAACCTACTGCACCTTTAACGGAGGAGCAAAAAATAGCTAGTGAGTTTGTAGCTGATGATTCTGTATTGCGCAGAAACGATATATTAGGTAGTGCAAGTCTTCGACAAGAAAGAAATGATTTAGATGCCTTAGCTAAACTATTGCCATCGTTTCAACAATCAAAGTTTTCAGTTGAAAAAGCTAGTATTTTAAAAGAAATGGCTAGGATTCAAAAGAAGTTAGACTATAAAGGGTTTATTGCTTCTAACGAGGAAGTTTCTAAAGGTAAAGACTTATTTACGCCACAAGGATTGCTAAATTATTACTTTACTCAAGCAACTCAAAATCCTACTGCTGAATTACAGCCACCGTGTGAATTACCAACTCCTAATGGAGGTAAAAGTAAATTGCCTTTGGTAGCGTATTTGAATGTAAGAAGTACACAATTTAAAAAATGGTTCGGTGATTGGGAAAAAGCCTATGAAACCGATAACTATGTTAATTGTTCAAAAATGATTGACGAGGAAACTAAAGAGCCAAAGATATTTTATCATGGTGTTAGGAAGTATATTCCTAGCTTTGGTCAAATGAGTAATATGGGTGTTGGTGTAGTTAGACCTTATGGTTCTTTTGAGCCACCAAACTTCCCTGCTTCTTACTTTGCCGACAATGAAAGCTATGCTAATTTCTATGGCGGTATTGCAGAAAATATGCCGAAACCATCTGAAGGGTATAAGCCTTTCATTTATAAAGTATTTTTGTGCATTAAAAATCCAATTTCATTACTACCTTTAGATTTTGAAATTAGTTATAAGGATTTGATTGATTATGTTTTAGTTGCTTATGGTATAAGGCTAAATGTGAATAGCGTTCTATTGAAACAATTAGGTGAAGACATGGATAAAAAACATCCTATATGGATATATGTCCGTAGAGACATAGGATTAATAGAAACTTTAAAAGATTACGGTTATGATGCTTTAATTCAACAAGGCGATATACCCGTTTTCGACAAAAATGGAGAGGTAGTTTCAGATAGAAGTAAATTTATAAAAGATACGGAATATTTGTCTTTCTATCCTAATCAGGTTAAGAGTGCAACAGTTAAAAAGAGTTTCTATTTTAACTTTTTCAATGATATAAGATTTAAAAAAGGCGGTTATGTTCGTATATAATAGTGGTAAATTAGTTGAAAATCCTACACCCATTTCTAGTACAGAGTTTATCTACAGATTAACTCACACTACTAGTGGAATGAATATAGAGGTTTATGTAAATACAGAAATTGAGAACAGCGACAAGCCTTATAAGGTTTATCGTGAGGAGAATGGTGTGTACACTGTTTACGAAGAGTTCTACCGAAAAGGCAAAACAACAAAAGAAAATTTCGAGGATGCTATTCTCTACTTTGAAGACAATATCTACAAAGCAATGAAAGAAGTTGCCCCAACTGAAGAAAGCATAAGACCTGATGATGAAGCTGTGAAACCAGAAACATTTAAAGAGGTTCCTATTGTTGGAGATATAATTCAAGTAGGTAAAAACTACGGTATTGTGATAGATGTTAAAGATAATGAAGTGAGTGTTAAAAACTTGACAAAGGAAGAGGCTATGCGAATTTTGAAAAATCAACAAAATGCACAAATAGCAACTTCTATTGAGGATGTAGAATTAGCTTTTGGTGGGGATTTAAAGCTTGAAGATGGAGGAACATTTTCTAAATTTTACGCTGATAAAGACAACATAATAATTTTGAGGGTTAGCCCTCCAAAACCACAAGGAGGTACACCACCACCACAAGAGGGTGAGGAAGAGCCACCACAGCCACCAACGCCACAAGAGCCAATTCCAGAAAACGTGAAAAACCCTTTTGATGAAGCTCCTGAACAAGAAGAAGGGGGTAATCCTCCGCCACAAGAAGGTAATCCACCACCACAAGGAGGAGAGCAAGAGCCACCGCAAGAAGGCGAAGGAGAAGGCGAAGGAGAAGGCGAAGGAGAAGGCGAAGGAGAAGGCGAAGGAGAAGGCGAAGGAGAAGGCGATGGAGAAGGCGATGGAGAAGGCGATGGAGAAGAGCCAAAAGGCGGAAACGCAGAGGGCGATGATTTTGGAGATGAAAATGGTGAGCCTACAAAAACCTTAGAGGAACTAATGAGAGATATTCAAGAATCATTCGAAAAAGGACAAAGTGCTGATGATATTCAGTTGAAAAGCGATGTTGAAACTTTAGAAAGAGCTTTGGCTACTCCAAAAGATAGAATAAAAGAAACATTTAAAACCTTAGCTGTTGCCAAGTCAGCAATTGGAAGAACAAACATATTTGGCACAGACAACGAGAACAGATTAAATCAAACATTAAACGAAATATTCAAATAAAATGGAAGGAATTACAAAAGACGAATTATTAAATTTTGCCGAAAATAGCAATAACACGCTTATACAAACTTTAGCTAAACAGAAAATGCAAGATGAATTTGCTGGCGATATAGTCGCTCAAAAAATGATTCAGCTTTCACAATTATTAGGTCAATCTAGTGGAGGTTCAAGCCTTGACGAAGAAGAAGTCAAAAGAATAGTTAGAGAGGAAATCGAAACTGATAAAATTACTTTTGAGGATTTAGATGACACCGTAAAAAAACTATTGTCTAATCAAACCGCTAATGTAACTTTAAATGTTACAAAAGGGGGTGTTGTAACTGTTGTTAAATTAGCTTTAGACCCTGAGTTCAAAAGACCTTTAATACAAAAGATGCTTAGTGATGTTTTAGCAAGAAACAATGTGTATTTGTATGGTGGTGCAGGAACGGGTAAATCTTATTCTGCCAATATTCTAAAGAAAATATTAGGTTGGGATGTAATAGAAATTAGTTGTAGTCAATTTACTTCTGCATTAGAAATTATAGGAGGTCAAACTATCGATGGTTATCAAGAAGGAAAAGTTGTTAGAGCTTTTGGAAATTTAGATAAAAACGGTAATCCTACTGGTAGGGGATGTATTTTACTGTTAGATGAGTTACCTAAAATCGACCCAAATACAGCAGGTATGTTAAATTCCGTGTTAGCTAGAGTTGGTGAATATAAAGATGGCATAGCATCGACTATACAAAATGCAAGAGGAGATGTTATAGAACGTGGAGAATGTTTTATTATGGCTACTGGAAATGCGTTGTTAAACACAAAAGACCCAGATTACGAAGCTAACTTTAAGCAGGATTTATCGTTACAAGACCGTTTTGCTGGTTCTACTTACAAAGTGGTGGTAGACATTGAAGGTGAATGGGAAGGCATATTGAATAAAAAATGGGCTTTCATTTTTATTTATTTGAATAAACTAAGAAAGGCAATACAACAAGAAGGCTTTTTATCTAAAGCTTTTGTTTCTATTCGTTTAATCATGTCTGTTCAAAAAACTTACAATGTATTTAGACAAGTTAAAGAAAATGCAGGAAATGTTAAGTCTTTTAAACAAGATGAAGAGGTGTCTTACACTCCAGTAATTAATGAAAGAGGATTAGGGATAATAGAAGCTAGTCAAGTTAAAACGGTTAAAGACTCTATGGACGAATTTTTCAGCTTATTCACAACAGAACAATCTGATATTTTGAAAAGCAAAACGGATTATGAGGGATGGTTGCGTATTGTGAATGAAAAGAACAAAATTCCAATGGACAAATTAAATACTCCATCTGAATTAGAAGAAGTAAAAGAAATTATAAAAAATAAATAATGCAATTAGACAACTTATTTGAGGTAATTAAACAAGTAGGGCAAAAGCCCTTTGCTTCTTTTGTAAGTAGTTCAACTTCGGCTTCTGTTCAAGGCTCTTCATCATTTGATAATATGAGTACAAATGGCTTTATTTTTCAGCAATTTAAAACACTAGAGGATGCTTTTAATAAGAAAAGCGAAATAGAGGCTAAAATAAAGAAAAAAAGGTATGAAACAATAGCATTATCGTATGTGTCAGAAGTAAGGTTTAATGATTATAAATCTTTTACAGATTACATAAATCAACCAAAACGTGATTTTGAAAAAACAAAGGAACTAAGTGCTTCTTTTATTGAAAACATAAAAACCTTAATAAATTTAGGAGGGCTTTTCAAAAATGACAAAATTATAGTTACCGAAGATACTAGAGGTGTTTTTGACTTTGGACTAGCTAGTTTGGGATTATTCAGACCGATTGAATTTTATTCACAAGATTTAGCTGATGATATAAAAGCAGGAATAGTTAATAATCCTTTCCCTAGTTATGAAAATGGAATTGTTGATGGCGATAATATAAAAAAACAAGTTATAGGCGAACTAAGTATTTTTACATACGTTCTTGACGGTAAAAAATACGATTGCGAAAGAAGACAAAGAGGAGCCACTAAAGTTTTTAAAACCTTTTTTGAAGAGTGCTTTTTGAAACCAGATAAAGATGGACTTTTGATAACCTACTACCTTGAAAATAAAGAAAAGGTTTTTAATGGTAGAGGTGATGTTAGATTGAAATACGCTTCTAGCAACAAAAAGTCTTACTTGATTTACAATAAGAAAGATGATTCTGTAAAGAATGTAGATATTTTTATGCCCATAAATCTTATGGGAGTTCAAGACGGTGCTAGAGCTTTGGCTTTATTGCCTGCTTATCTAATATCTGCATCATTAGAAAACTTTGGTATTCAGTCAAGAATTAGCGCATTGAGGTTAGGCTCTGATGAAGAAACTTCAATAACTATTTCAATACCAGTTAAGGATTACGAAGAATCCACGAATGAAGCTTTTAATAAAGCATTTACCTTACTTTCTTTAGAAAGTGCTGGAGGAAGTTTTTTTGCTTTTCATAAGGTTATTGCTGGAAATGAAGGTATTCAAGCAAATCCAACTAAGGTTACTAAAGCAGGATTTGATAGTGTTTATTATTGGTCGCAAAGGTATATTGACGATATGATGCAACGATACAAAAATTGGGCTAATGTAAACAAGGATAAGGATTTTGTTAATACAAAGGTTATAAATCAAAATTTTCAATTTGGTTTAACAACTCCAGATAATTCTCCAGTTGGTAGGGTATTAGGTTATGCTGATATTTTAGAAGGACTGCACCAAGTGTTTTATCTTTTCTATTTCTATATGGATTATTTATCTATTGAAATGTTGGATATGAAGGATTTTATTAAGAGCGTTTACACTAGATTTACAGAAGATGTTACTTTTAGAAAAATATATCAAATGCCGAGTGCAAAAGACGAAATTAAAGCCCTATTAAGGTCTTATGTTTTGACAATGTTAGTTCAAAAATATAAGTTAGTTTCGGGTGGTGCTTATTCAGATACGGCAGAGCAAAAGCAAAACAAAGAGGAAACTTTTCAGAAGAAAGTAATTTCGTTGAACGAACAAATAAATAATATATAATGAGAAATACTGTAAAAATAACCCAAGAGCAAATTAAAGGTATGTACGAACATTTACAAAAGCTACCTGCTAACTCGCATAAAAAAGATTTAAAGATTTTTTACAATCCATTAATGCCAAAAAACGTATATATTAGATATACTAGTTTTTTTCTTGAACCCGATAATAGCATTAGTTCTAATGTGACATTGAGTTGTATTAAGCCTGACGGTTCAAAAGGAAATTGCGCAGACGATTTTGATAATTTAAAACAAAGATTAGAATTTGAATCACAATTTTTACCAATCGATTTAGATGCTAATAGAAACATAGTTTTTTTATGAGGAATTTTAAAAACATATCTGGAGACCTTTTAGCTATTGCATATTTACCTAAAGAGGATAGAAATTCTGCTTTGGAAGACTTGAACATAATTATAGGCGCATATCCTGATAGCGATATATCAAGAGAGCAAAAGCAATTAATACAAGAAATTATTGAGGATTTAATTAAAGAAAATACTCTTATAGAAGGGGTTTCTCAAAAGCCAAAAGCGAAGACAAGAGCGACTAAAAAGAGTATTGAGCAAGTAGAGGTAGTCCAACCTGAAATCGTTGAAGAAGAAGTTGTACAAGAGCAACCTAAAGCAATAGTAGAGCAAGAAGTAGAAACCATAACATCAATAGAAGATATTGATGACGCATTTTAAACAATAAAACAAAAGAGAAATGACTATTAAACAAAAATTCGAAAGGATAGACCAAAGCAAACTTGAGCCAAATCAAGTAAATGCCTTAAAAATTGTGGTAGATTTTACTGAAAATTTTAAAACAAAGGACAAGGAAAAAATTAAGATTACTAACGACAAGCTAGATACTATTATTGGTAAGTTGCAGGAAAAAAATCCTGATGCTTTGAAGCCAATTCCTACTGCTAAAAAATCAGTAGGTGCTAAAAAAACTACTAGTGTTAAAACGCCAAAAAGAAATGTTTTTTCGGTTGCCAAAGAAATTAAGAAAGCAGGAGAAACTTTTGAGCAAGCAAAGGTTAGAGCTTCTAAAATGATGAAGCAAGAAAAGGAAGAGGCTAATAAAATAGTCAAAACTGAAATGCAAAAGCTACAAGAGTACATTAAAGAGCATAAAGAGCTTCAAGGTATTTCTGGAACTGATTTAGGTAGAGATGCGGTTAGAGTTGCTAAAGTTGGTGGTGTAAGAACTGTAACTCGTTCAGGCTCTACAACAAATCAATATGGTACTTTTGACAATAAGCTAGGTAGAAGATATAGCGAAAATAGAGAAAACCGTAAAGATAGACTTGCGCCAAACTATCCTAAATATGCTCCTTTGTTGGAGAATGGTGGAGTGGTTAGAACTTTTGATGATGTTTTTGGAAAGACTAAAATTTTTAAAGAAGAAAAGGTAGGTAAATTTACAATCGGAATAAGTAGTGGCTTTAGAGATAATAGACACGTTTATATTTACGAGGGAGGATTAGGAGAGTACAATGGAAAATCATTGCCAAAAAACTTCAGACAATCTCCACAACTATCAATTTCTGAAGCAAACGACTATTATTCTCATTTAAAGAAAAAAAATGAGAAAATGGAATTAGGCGGTACTTTCGCTCCAAATGTTTCAAACGGAACTCAATTCATGGGTAGTGTTTATGCAAAAGGCGGAGACCTTAAAGGTTTTAGCGATAATCAACTTATGATAATGAATCAAAATAATCAGCTAGAATATTACCAAGAAGAATTGGAGGATATTTTAGAAGATAAGACCGAAGTCCCTGCTTGGGTAGTTGCCGAGATGGCTACTGCCACTCAAAACATTTCTGATGTCACACATTATTTAGATGGAGAAAAAGAAATTTTAGAAGAAGAGCAAGAAAATTTAATGGAGCAAGAGGATGAAGACGAAGTAATTGTAAATAACATTCCTCTTCCTTCGGCTAAAAAAACTGAACTAACCAAAAAGTTTACTGAAGATGCTTTAGTTAATTTGAAAGGGTTCTTAAAAGGCAAAGAAGGAGTAGAGTTAGAAGACGATTATACTTTTATTTACAACGGAGAAAAATATGAAATTGAACCAATAATTGATAGTGATGATGATGGTGTTTTAAATGCCTTGTTTACAGTTTACAATAAAGATGATGAGGAAGTTGGAGAAATAACCTATATGCGTGGAAGTGGAAAACAAAAGTTTAATGCTAAATCAAATTTCTTCAAGTGGAGTAATACAAAATTTGCAGATGGTGGTGCTATAAAAAATCAATATGAGAGCAGGACAATCGAAAATATTTGGAATAATTGGACACTATCACAAAAACTACATTTTTTAAGTGACCATTCTGAAGAGGTTTATGGAAGTCCATCGGTAAAAGGTCAAGTTAATAATAAAATAAATGAGTTTTTCGGTAAACTAATTTATCAAAAATATGACGATTTGCCTTTAAATACAAAAGTTGCTTTGATTATGCACACAACTCGTGGTCAATATGCTTATGGTGGAGGAATGGAAGGAAATAACATTGATGCTGAATTAGAAGACTTTGATATAGATGAATTAGACGATTTTGAAACTATGCAGTACAATCAGTTTTTACCAAGTTCAGGTAAAGTTGGTGCATTGCAGATTCTTATAAATAATGTTGAGGGAGATTATTCTCAATTAAGCGAAGAATTGGCTGAATTGGCTGAAAAGCAAATGTCAAGCGAAGAATATGACGAAGCGACAAGGGATATGAGATTTGAAAGAGATGGGTACGCCAACGGCGGAATGATGGCTAAAGGCGGTGCTTTTAAACCTTACGGAAAAACAAAAGGAAGATATACAATAAATTACATAGCAGATTCTAAAAAGCAGTCAGAAATTTGGGAAACAAAAGAAATGGCTGTAACTAATGCAAAAAGATATACTAAAATTGATGAATATTCAGATGTAATGGTTTTTGATGATAAAGGCACAAAAATAGATTTTCTATACGGAGGGTCTTATGCTGACGGGGGAGAATTAAAAGGCAAATTTTTAGCAGAAATTGGAGTTCCTTACAATTACGAAAAAGTTGTTGAAGATAAATTCGGATTTACTGAATTTTTATCAAAAACACTTACAAAAAAATGGTTTGGTAATGGTGTTTGGCGTGTTACAATGGTAAAGCCATTATTTGAAAAAAACTACGGGCAAAAAATAGTTGTTGAAATTGACATACCTTTAGGGGTAACTCAAGGAGGCGGGTTAGATAAGTTTGACGTTTTAGAATTTATGTCAAAAACATTAACTAAAAAATGGTTTGGTAACGGTGTCTGGAGTGTTGAAGTAGTTAACAGTTACGCTGACGGTGGAGAGTTAAATGGACAAGAAACTATAAATTTAAAATCTTATAATATTCACGGTCAACTTTTAGATAGTGGTAAAATCGTTGTAGATTACGATGATAGCACAATTCAGTTCCCATCGGGAAAAACACTTAAAGTTGTTCCCGACAGGGAGTTTACTTATAGGTTTCAAAAAACACAAATCAAAGCATCACAAGGAATAAGAGGTTTGGTTGAGTTCTTAAAAGAAATAAACAATGAAAAAAGTCCTTTTAATCCGTCAGTAACAAGTTTATTTATTGATTTTGGCAAAGATGGTAAATACGCTAACGGAGGCTCACTTCCATTTATGACAGACCCTACTTTTGGAAACTTTCAAAATCAAGTTTATGCTAAAGGCGGTATTATTGTTACTAAAATTAAAGATATACCTAACTTGAAAGACAAGGTAGAAAAAGGACAAGTAACTTATAGAGGTTTGGGCTTAGGAAAATTGGCTGATGACTTTTATAAATTAGCAGGTCAAAACGGAACTAGAATTAAAGTTGATGGGCAAGAGTATTTTATAACCGATGATGATTTTAAGGAATTGGATTGGGATTTTAAAAATGAAAAATGGATGAACAAAGTTAGATTTAGTGCATCTGCTAGAAAATATGATATAGGCGGAGTTGTGGTTGAGGATTTAGCTGGTCATACTGGCGGTTCTTTTAGCACAAATACTCCAACTTTATTAAGTGGAGTTAGCGACACTAATTATGGT
>Ga0208486_1000060_pt1 | contig 34185 bp, 50 predicted proteins | sample LakMenEpi03Aug12_FD_150664 | JGI IMG/M metagenome (GOLD analysis project Ga0208486, IMG submission 150664) | Freshwater microbial communities from Lake Mendota, WI - 03AUG2012 deep hole epilimnion (SPAdes) | ecosystem: Environmental > Aquatic > Freshwater > Lentic | place: Lake Mendota, Madison...
CCCGTCAATGTTTAACCCGCCAGTGCCAAAGGTCAGCACATTGTTGGCAACGGTGCCAATCAACGGCTTACGCGCTAGAACCATTGGTTCGTGCGCGGGCTTTAGTGCGGTGCCCCAGCCTTGCCATTGCTTCGCTTCATCTGTAAATGGTGATTCCATTGGCGTTCTTTCATAATTTGGGCCACTCATTGCGCCATTTGATGTTGTTACCGCACCAGCTTTACCGCGCCAAATTCCCGCATCTTTATCTAGCGCCTTTGAGATGTTGTGCGACTTTGGAAACCCTGAACCATAAACCCACATAATCTGATCACGAATTTCAAAGCCCGCATCTTCAATCGCAACTGCCATTCGGTGATAAGTGCGCGAACCTGAAAAGGCAATCAGGTGACCGCCCGGCTTTAACACTCGCAACGCCTCACGCCAAACTTCAACATTGAAAGCAATGCCACTTGAATCCCAACTCTTACCCATAAAGCCAAGCTCATAAGGTGGGTCGGTGACGATGGAGTCAATTGAATCAGTTTCCATTGTTTTCATTACTTCAAGGCAATTGCCTTCAAATAAATTAAAGCGTTCGCTCACACTTCCCCCTTGTAAATTGTTATTGCCGTGAAATGGTTGGAATCGAACCAACTGAAGGCGCTTCCCCCCGCCAACGCAAACCTGCCATTTCGTTCCCCGCCAACGACATTGAAACGGGGAGATTTAGTTTATTGCTTTTGTGCGCCTAATTGTGCCAAGAGTGCAGCAACTTCAGGTGTAATCCCCGCAGGTGAATCAACCACCGCAGGGGCAGGGGTGTTGGCCCCGCCAATGAAAGCATTTGCTTTGGCAACTGCCGCGACATCGCCGGTGGCATCTAGCAGTATCCAGGGGGCCGACTTTCCCGGTTTTGCCACCCCGCTGGAAATACGGGCTAAAACTTTCTGCCCAACCTTTGCCTTGAGTGCGTTCTTGAGTGCGACATTGAAAAACAAAACATTGTTGTAAGTCTTGCTGTTATCAAGATCAACAAGGTTCACTTCAATTGCATCTGTTTCGCCGTGAACTGTTTGAATCCCAACTTTGTATTCAATTGGTTCGATGATTAGTAAAAATCCTGCTAAGTCTGCGACCTTAACACTTTCGGTGGAGCTACTTGGTGCGCTGAATGTCATTTGACATCCCCCGTTTCTGTTTGGGTGTTGCTTGGTTGTTGGTTTTCCAACTCTATTGGTGGCTGAAGTTCAGCCAGTTCTTTTGCTATATCGTTGATTGTTTTTGCGGGAATCCCGCAGGCGCAACCATCAGTGCAGCACATTAGTAAAGTTCCTTTTCAATCGCTTGAATTGTTGGGCAATCGTATGTATTCATAAAACAAGCTACACAATTTGCCTCTCTGCCATTTATTTGCTGATGCAATTCAACAACGGCACGAAGGGCTTTGTGCATACGCTCACCATTTGGGTCAGTATGCGGAGTGTAAGCCAATTTATTTAGCAATTCTTGATGTGTCATTCTTTTTCCTTTGACATTATTTTTGCAATAAGTCTGTTTTTCAAATACAAAAATAAAAGTATAGAAAGAACAATTATTGTAACGGCTGCTTGATTATTTAAGTTTATTGTCATTTGGCTTCCGTATCTCCATTGCAGGCAACGGATAAATCCGCGCTGAATGGTCTGAAATAAGGGCAATAATTGCAGTTGCGCGATGGCACCGCAGGAATAACTGCCCACATCGTAGGTGATTTTTCAACATCAACTGTTGATAAAAGCTCATAAACATTATCTAGGCGTTGGAGTGCGCCTACGGCAATTTGTTCATCGTAAGGATGAAGTTCAAGAAACATATCGGATATTTGGCCGCCAGTTGGGAGAAAGGCAAGCCCAACTTGCTTAACATCGTGGCCTTCTTGCGCCTTGCCGTAGGCGTACAACATAACCTGAATTATCTGTTGTTGGCTCGCACCGCTATTGCGCTTTTCTTTTACATTAGCGGGTGAGGTTGTTTTCCAATCAATGACAATTCCGTTTTCCTTGTCGTAGAGATCAACTGTCCCGGAAAGGTTGGCACGAATCTTAACCTTACTCTCGACCTCAAAACGATCAGGAAACTTTGCAAAAATAGCCTCCAAGTGTGAGTGTATGGCCACGCCCACCTGAGCTGCCCAATTGCCCCCACTTGATTCATTCACCTTATCCCAATCAAGTAATTTGTAAGCCAATTTGCGGGTACATTCTTGCCCCACTTCACTTGGGCCAATGTAAACCTGCTGTGAACGCGGTGAATAAATACCCGCTTGGGTAATAATCTCACCAAGTTCAATGGCTAACGCCTTGCTTGGAGTGTTCAAAGGTGTAAATGACATCTCTTATTCATCATCTCTTACAACGGTGAATCGGCGGGTAGTTGAAACTACTTCAAGCAAATCAATTACTTGAGCAGGCAGGATTTCTCGCGCCCGCTTAGTATCAAATCGCTTGCTCTCAACAACCGACCATCGAACGACAGGGCGATTGCCAAACATCCCAACTTGAGAATCGCCAAGGGCAGATTCTAAGTGTGAACGGGCAATGTCAGCTACCTCTTGCCATTCTTTAATCTTTGCTAACGCTGACTTGTATTGTTCAAGCCACGCATTTGCATCGGCATCAAAATCAACGATGCCTTTCTCTATTTCAACGGTCACTTTAACCCCCAAAGTTTTTAGTACCATTTTTTTATTTTAAAATGTTGCCAGGCAGCGCAGGGGCCACCCGAACCATATTTTCTGCCAATGTAAGCAAGGGCAGCAACGGTTTGGGCAACTTCAGATGAACTCCGCTTTAGCCCAAGGTTTCTATAAGTTGAATCTAACAATTGCCCAACACCTGATGCTGAACTTGTTGGATTCTTTTTATCTTTCCAAGCGGATTCCTTACCCATAAGGGCTGTGAAACACTTGAAATCTTTTTTAGTAAGTAGCTCGCGGGCGAGTTCCTTGTGATTAACCTGCATCAAAATCGGCAATTCTTTGTAAATGACCGATTGAGGAATTGCAGGTGTTGGATTTACTGCTTGAACCAATAGTGAAGTCACTGTGCTAACCACCAATATAAGGGCGATTCGGTTAATGACTCTTTTTGTGTTTGGTTTGATTGGATTGCTCCTTCTCTAGCTGCCTTCGCAAGTTGTGCTGAAACCTTGTAAACATATTGGCTCGAACATTCAACTGTGATGGCAATTTCGTTGGCGCTTTTGTTTTCCCATAACATCTGATGAATCATAATTGCTTTTTTAGATATTACAGTTCGCCGGCTTTTGCGGTTAATACTTTGCCGTTGATCGGCTGTGTACCCGCCCCAAAATCCGTAAACAATTCGCTTGTCAAGTGCGTACTCCAAACATTCCTCTCTATGAATACAACTCCCGCAGATTTGCTTGAGTCGGGGCAGGCGTTCTGCCTCATCGTGCTTCGTATCTGGAAAAAAATAATCTTTATCCTCAACTTTTGCACATTGGGCTTCGGTAAACTTGGGTGAATCGCTGAAAATGTCAAAGTTCATCTCCTAGTTCCGTAGCCTGCTTCTCGAAGTAAATTGGTAATTTGTTCTAGCGACATAATCGCCCACCAATTCGCGGTGTTGGTGACACCAACGCCGTTAGGTTTTACAACTAAAACGCCAAAGTCTGCTTTAGCGTTCTTGGTTTCCTGTTCGGTTTCTTTTAACCAAGCAGGAATCTTATATGTTTTGTGATTCTTAACTTCCCAAGCCAAGGCAGGGGTGCCTGTTATATCGCCAAGATCAAGTGCGCCATTAAGCGCCCTTCTTTCGGCGTAGGGGAAACCGTTATCAATTAAGAATTTGACAACGGCTGTTTCCGCTGAGGTTCCCTTTGCTTTGGCTTTTGACATTAAATCTCACCTTCATTGCGGGCAAAAATGCCAACAATTGAAATCACGCAAATAATCATTACAACTAGAGCTAACCAAAACATTTGGCGTTTTCCTTTCCGTTCAAGGTCAAGGGTGACACACGCTACACCATAAACCTGATCGCGACACGCTAACGGCTAAATTGAATCTCAACCTGAAATGGTGCCGAAGTGTTCACATCAAACTTAGCTGAAAGCACTAGGGCAGTTTTGATGGCGTTGGTGGCGGTGTCAATGTTCATTCTTTCGCCTACCGCTTCGCTGTAAACATCAGCCATTGAGGTTAAGTAGCTGATAGCGTAGGGGCTGCCCGACCCAATGCCGTAGGTGAAGTCTTGCGATTGGGAGATTCCTAGATCATTGCCGATTTCAAAGATGTTGCCATTAAAGGCAAGCAAGTAGGCAAAGCTCGCGCCTTCTTTTTGGTAATCGTAGCCATTGTCTTTGAACGCCTTGATGATGCTCGGAATTACCTTTTTACCCATAAACATCACGGGGTCTGTGCCATCGTATAGGGGCGGCTTCCAATTATAGGCAAGCACATCGCCAGGTCGCACATCGCCACATACGCCTAAGAGGTACTTGCCAACCTTTACGATTTTGGGCGTTGAAGGCGAAATGATGCGTTTGTCACCATCGGTGATTTGGCTGTCAGCTCCAAGGATGGCAAAGCCTTTGCCCTGATAAGCCGCGATCGTGGTCATAGGGGCAATTCTACCCGTTTAAGGGGTATTTGTGGGGTGGGTAACAGGCGGGAGCAGGTTGGAAATAGGGCAAAAATAATTGCCAAAATGCTTGGGCGTGTCTTGACACCCTGTCGCGACAGATGCTAATTTTCTCTTATGGGGAACGGCCCCAAAGGAAGAAGGATTTAAATGTTAAAGTGCCAAATCTGCGCAGCAAGAGTTGATGTTCTAGCTCACCAAATTCGCGGTTCTGTTGAAGTAACTGTTTGCCTTGATTGCGCAAATCGTTACTACCAAGATCAATTAACAAAAACTTTAATTGCTAACGAAAAGGCGGTTGCATAATGACTACGCAACTTTGGATTCAAGATACAACAGGCGAAGTTACCTGCAAAGATCACGCAGGACATTATTTGAAATCAGCAATTGTTGCTAACCCAAAGCGCATCAGTTATTGGACAGAACTTGGCACTTGGGATTCTTACTACACTCACCTTCTCGGTGGCGAAAATCTACGATGCGAAACTTGCAAAGAATTGGCGGTTGCATAATGACAATTTACTACTGCATTTTTTGCGATAACAAGGTTGCTGATCGCATCTGCCTGAACTGCAACGAATACAAGGGCGTTGTTCCTCAAGCCGAATATGAGCAATTTCAACAAGAAATAGGTGCCTAATGTCTGCTATGAAATCGCTTTACCTTGACCTAACAACAGGCGTTGCCGAAGTAAGCCAAACCCTTGAAGAAGGATTTGATTTACAAAATGCCACCTTTGAAACAATAGATTTGGCACTTTGCCAATCAATCATCAAGTTATCTGAAATGCGCAACACTCTAAAAGAATTGGGAGCAGTAAAATGAGAATGACCCGCAAATGGCGTTTAGTTAGAACTGCCTTGATCATCGTAGGCGTTTGGTTAGTAATTGAGATCGCAAAGAACCTTTGGTGGACATCGGAAGGTTACTGTTGGGGCGATGCCGTCAAGTGTGTGGGTGGTCTGTAATGGTTACCCCGCAACGCTCAATTCGAATCAATGAAGAACTTTGGCGTGCTGCCAAAGAAAAAGCTGAAAGCGAAGGCAAGAACATCAGCGAAGTGATTGTTGCTTACTTGAAAGATTACGCCTAGTTAAAAGGCGAAAGAACCCCCAACAGGAACGGCTGTTGGGGGTTCTTTCTTGGGGGTGCGGTGAACGCACTAAATCTCTGTTATAGCAAAAATCTGTTCGTAGGTGTCAGCAAATAGTTTGACATATCTTGGCAATGAGTCGGACAAATTACCTGTTCGGTTCTTGTCCAATATGTAGCTGACATCGGCATCATCATAAGCGTTACGCATTGAATTGTTGGCATCTAGGATAAACAACAAGTCATAATCATCAGGCAACAGGTTAAACATCTCCTGCAATACCGCCGCCTGTTGAGGTTGCCCTTGTGAGGCAACTAGAAAAAGAATCTTATTCACGATGGGCAATCTCCCCGGCAATGGCGAAGTAGGCGGCGCCATCAATGAAGGAATCTAAATGATCAGGTGACTCAATTAACCTGGCAACCTTGACCAACGCCAACATAATCGCGGCTTGGGCGGGAGTAACTGGCGCTTCAAGATACACCGACCAAAGCGCCGCAATGCGTTGATGATTTGTTAGTGGGTCACCATAGTTTTTATTTCGATCACCGTGTGTGAGGCGTGAAGCCTCTTGAAGAATATCCCCCCGGAGCATTTGTTTTCCTATTCTGTCGGTTCTTGGCTTGCGCTTAATTTGTAAAACTTAACATTCTCTTTAAGCCTATCAATCCACGGCGCTAAAGCTACTGCCCTTTCACCGTGTTCAAGTGCCTCTTTTGGTTTGTCTAGGTTGTGGCACGCAATCGCAATTAGATCGTGTGGCAGGTATCCCCAAGCATCTGACTCTACAAGATACTCTAGTGGTTGCTGCGTTATTCTCAATGCGGCGTGGGCGTGGGCGTAAGAATCTAGCCATAAGCCCTTTGAATAGTAATGTTGGGCGAGATCAACCCTTGGTTCTCGACTGCCTGGCGATTCTGCGATGGCTTTAAGTAGCCAAGATTCGCGTTCGGATTCATCCATTTTGGCTAAATAGCGCATTGAGGCAGCCCGTTCAGGTTTCCAAACTGCCTTTGGCAACTCTAAATGGCGTTTGAACTCTTGTATTGCCTCTGTGTATTTATTGTGAAAGAACAGTTCTCTTGCGTTGTAAAAGCAATTTCTATCATCTGTTGAATCTTCAAGCACCGATTGGGCGAGCAGTTCAAAATACTGACCCCTTGATTTTGTATCATCAGGGTGATGATGGATTTCTAGCTTTGTCCAGGCTTGAACTTCGTTTGCTTTACAAGTCAAAACTTCGTGAACAGGGTGCTTCCACCGGTAATTCTTGCGGGCGTGAATCTTATCCCCGCCATAAACTAAGCCAGGTGAGCCATCAGGGTTCCAACTCCAAGTGTATTTATACCTTGGGCGAGTAACTTGGGCTTCCAAAGACTCTAATTCCTTGCGCCAGCCTGGTTGAAGTTGCTCATCCATATCGAGAGCAATGCAGTAGTCAATGTCAAGTGGGATTGCGGCAAGGGATGCGTTGCGGGCATCGTCAAAGCGCCACGGGCTAATGCCAATGTTGATAACGCTGATGCCAAGGGCGGTTGCCAGTTCAACGGTTTTATCTGTCGAACCAGTGTCGGCAATGAGCAAGAAGTCCGCATCTTTGGCAGAGTCATACCAACGCTGAACGAACTGTTCTTCGTTTAGCGCAATTGTGTAGATTGCTATTTTCACTTACTTCCCCCTTGGTGGTACTTAAAGTGTTGGCGTTACCGCTTGCGCTTGCTGTGCGTCATAGGTAGACTTGAGCATTGAGGTAAACTCGTTGTTGCCTCGGTCAATGATGGCGTGGGTTTGTATTCCATCTGGAGTTTCAATTTGAATTGTTTTAATTGTCATAATTCTGCTGTTACTCCAATGAACGCGTCAGTTGCTGTTGCTTCAAGATAGTAAGGTCTAAATGCTGTTAATCCACTACTACCACCTGTGTATATTTGAACAATATCTTGTGAAGCAACAGAAGTAATAAGGGATATTGAGGTGATAGATGCTGGAGCGTTTACGCCATCAGTAACTCTAAATTTAGCAGCGGCAGCATAATCAACAGCAGTAGGAATAATTCTCATTGTAACTGGAAGTTTCCAAGCATATCGAGCATCGGTTGTTGTTAATGCTGAACCTGTCGCAAACAATCCATTTGTGATTCCTGGTGTGCTTCGATAGTAATACCGCTGGCAAGCCGCAAGTTCACCCTGAACGGTGCCAGTGGCAGTTGTGAATGGGGTGGCTACATTGCCTGCTTCAAGTTGTACGCCAGTAATTTCAAAGTAATCAGCAGCGCCAGCGGTGCCTGTTGGGCTGTAACCAGCATAAACTGCAAGTTGTGTTGCAGTTGCGGGAATTGAAACTGTAGCGCTAATTCGCTGCCAAGTAGTAGAAGCAGTTTTAATAGTACCAAGAGAAGTGTCACCAGTAAATCCTGAAATAAAATTTTGATCTGTTCCAGTTCCATAATTGACATTCAAGCCAAAAGCGTTGGATGTGGCTGAAAAGTTTGCGCCTACTCGTACATAAACAGAAAAGGTTATTGTTTTGCCTGCAAAAGGCACTGAAGTTCCAGTTTCTAAAGTTTGAAGAAATCTGACAAATTGAGTAGAGGTATCTCCTGCGGTGCGTTGAACTCGTGCTGCATAGCGGATGTTTGCAAGATTTGTTGTGTCGCTGGTGGCAACTCGACTTGCTGTGATATTCGTTGCAAATGAACCTCGATACAATTGCCAGCGATCTGATGTGAAACCAGTAGTTGTGCTTGTAGCACCAGTGAGTGATGAAGTACCCCGCTGCCAAATGCCAAAGTCACCGTTAATTATTGCGTTCTTACCCGCAACAAATGGCGGTACGCCGCCGCCGTTGTTCTCTTGTGTGTCAGCAACATCTCTAGCTCTTGTCATTTGGTCACCTCTGGCATCAGTTGTGGCATTGCTTGGGCGGCTTGCTGTTCGTCATAGGTCGCTTTAGTCATTGACGTAAATTCGCCGTTGCCTCGGTCAATTATGGCAAATTCGTTTTCTTTATCATCTTTAATAAAAGTTACTTTATCCATTTTTATATCTCCGCACTTACGCCGACATAGCCACCTGAGTTTTGGGCGTATAGGTAATAAGGTCTGAATTGTGTCGCGCCTGTAATGGCACAACTTAAATTAACTGTTTGAGGCGTTGAAGTTACCAACGTGATTAGTGTTACAGATATATTATTATTAGCGTTATCAGCTGAAATAACTAATGACGCAGAATAATCAACCGCGCTTGGCGTTGTTCTCATTGTCGCATTAAGTGGAAAAGGTGCGACGCAAACTGTTGTTGATACAGCCGACCCCAAAGAACTTAAAATATCGTAAGCGCTGTCAGCTGTAACTCGTTGATAATACCGCTGACAAGCAGCAAGTTCGCCTTGGATGGTGCCGCCAGCGCGCACAAATGGAGTCGCTACTGACCCTAATTCAACCTTAGCTAAAGCGATGTAAAGAATCGAACCGCTTGCCAAAACTGATTGCTGTCCAATATAAAATGCTAAACCTTTTGCGGTTGTTGGAATAGTGCCAGTAACGCTCACGCGAGTATAAGCACTTGTTGATGGTGTGTGAATTACAGTTGCCCCCGAAACTGTTGTCCAAGTGCCACCTGTTTGAGTGTTGCCTGTCGTGTTGCTTCTAATTGTAACGTTAGTGCTTCCGTTGTAAGTTGCGTTAGCTTGTAAATAAACACTAAAGGTTACAGTCTGTCCTGCTAACTTTTCAACCTCTGATTGTTCTAAAGCGAATTGCATATTTGCAAAACTTGAACCAGCAGTTGAAGTTATTTTTACAGCGTTTGTTGCGCCTTCAGGTATGACTGAGGTTTCCTGAGTTAATGAATAAGAAGCTGAACTGAAAACAAAAAATCTGTCGCTGGTGTAAACGTTATTGGCGGTAAATGCGGCAGTACCGCGTTGCCAAATATCAAACGAACCGCCAGCAATTAAATTGTCATTAGCGGCAGCGTTGTAACGAATACCAGTTGCGGTAGTTGAATCAGCGACCAATGATTGACCATTGGCGCCAACCGCCAATCTTGCTACTGTGTCAGCGGCAGTGGCAACAATCAAGTCACCTTTAGCATCAACTATCGCATCAGGGATAAATGCAGCATCAGATTGCGCAATTGTGTAGGTGTCAACTACTGTAAAAGTACCATAAGCAACTACCGCCAATGAATCGCCAACGACTGCGCCACTTGCTAGAACAATTGAAGTTCCAGTGCTTGCGGTGTAATCAGTAGCTCGAACAAGCAGCACACCGTTTAGGTAAACCTGTTCAGCTCCGACTGTATAGGCAAGAGTAAGTGAGTTTAGATCGGCACCTGAAAATGTTGTTTGTCCAGCGGTGGCAGTGTAAACATAAGTAATAGCAGCCGTTGAACCTGCGGCACCGGTAGCACCTGTCGGTCCAGTGGCACCATTTGTTCCATTGGCGCCCGTTGGACCAGTTGGACCTGTAGCTCCATTTGTTCCATTGGCACCTGTCGGTCCTGTCGGACCTGTTGCGCCATCAATTCCGTTAGCACCTGTTGGTCCAGTTACACCCTGAATTCCTTGAATACCTTGCGCACCTGTTGGTCCTGTTGCGCCATCTGCTCCATTAGCACCTGTCGGTCCAGTAACACCTTGAATTCCTTGCGCACCAGTTGGACCTGTTGGACCAACCTCACCTTGAATTCCTTGCGCACCTGTTGGTCCAGTTACGCCTTGAATTCCCTGCGCACCAGTTGGACCTGTAGCGCCAACTTCACCTTGAATACCTTGCGCACCCGTTGGTCCAGTCGCACCTTGAATACCTTGCGGGCCAGTAGCTCCAACGGCGCCAGTGTCACCTTGAACACCTTGAACACCTTGAATTCCTTGAATACCTTGCGCACCAGTAGCACCAGTTGGACCTGCGATACCTTGAGCGCCTGTAGGTCCTGTGGCACCTACGGCGCCTGCTGCGCCTGTTGGTCCAGTTGCGCCATCAATTCCCGCAGGGCCAGTGGCACCTGTCGGACCTTGTGCGCCTTGCGCACCCGTTGGACCTGTTGCCCCGGCATCGCCTGTTGGACCTGTGGCACCTGTGGCACCTGTTGCGCCTTGTGGACCCGTAGCTCCTGTTAAACCAACTGCGATGGTAATAAGTGAAAGAAGTTGAAAATTTGTAAAGTTAGTTGTGCCAGTGCCGCCTGATGAATCAAGCACAACTGAAAGTTCAACATAACCAGTTAGCAGTGTTGGGGCTGCGGTAATTTTGAACTTTTGAAAGTTGTTGTTGACATCTCGATCTTGAATAATAATAAAATCATCTGTTTTAAGTAACGCAAGCAAGAAGTCAATATCCTCGCCCAAATCGTCAATGTGATCAATGTTGATGCGTGTTGAGTTAATCTGTGTGGCATTACCCCAACGAATATCACCCGCACCTGGTCTGCCCGTGGTTGATGACGTGTCTGCTGAATAGTTAAAAATCGTGGCCGAGCCACCATTGGCACCTGCGGGTCCTGTCGCACCTGTTGGGCCCGTTGGACCTGTAACTGTTGAGGCAGCACCAGTAGCACCAGTTGGACCTGTTGGGCCAGTGGCACCTTCAGATGCGGCGGCTCCCGTTGGACCTGTTGGGCCTTCAATTCCTTGTGCGCCCGTAGCACCTGTCGCACCAGTTGGGCCTGTAATTGTTGAGGCAGCACCTGTGGCTCCCGTAGCACCTGTTGGGCCAACAATACCTTGTGGACCCGTTGGGCCAACTTCGCCTTGAATACCTTGAACACCTTGAATACCTTGAGCGCCTGTTGCGCCAACTGCACCCGTAGGTCCAGTTTCACCTTGGATACCTTGAGCGCCTGTAGGTCCAGTTACGCCTTGAATTCCTTGTGAACCCGTAGGTCCAGTTTCACCTTGAATACCTTGTGCGCCCGTTGGACCTGTTACACCTTGAATTCCTTGAGCGCCTGTTGGCCCCGTAACACCTTGGATTCCTTGTGAACCTGTAGGTCCAGTTTCACCTTGAATACCTTGAGCGCCTGTAGCACCAGTTGCGCCGGTGGCACCTGTAGCGCCTGTGGCACCTTGGATTCCTTGTGAACCTGTTGGGCCTGTTGCCCCTGGCGGGCCTTGTGGGCCTTGAAGGTTTGAAATAATAACTTCGGCAGGTGAGGCAATTTCAGCAATTACATCAGTTGTGCTTGATGATACATAAATGATTGAACTCATCGAGTCACCTCTGCGCTAATAGCAAGTTCACCTTGAACTAAGCGGGTTACGGTTGCGTTGGCAGCGATAAGTTCAAGGTCATAAACATAAGTGCCAGCAGGCAAAAGTGTTGTTTGTGTGGCTGTTTGATCTAAGCTGATTGTGCCAGCAGCGCCGCCAAGAGTAATGCCACCGTTTGCGGTTGTTAGCGTTAAAATTGTTTCAGTATCTTCAACATCAACGCGTGCTTGTAGGCGGGCAGTGTAATTAGTTAGATTGACTGCAACATTGTTAATTTTCCAAGTCAAAAGAAGGTTAAAAGTTGCCCCTTGCTCAATGCTAAAATCTAAAATACCTGCTGCCATTTGATTACTCCAAAAACTAGGGGTGGGTTACTTTGAGCCTCTGCCGAAATCTGCGGCTGAATTATCTAGCCATTTGAGGATTGGACCAGCAGCGCCAGCAAGGGCGGCATATCCAAGAGTCTTAAAATCTGTTTCTCCGGCAAGGTAAAGAGCTACTGCAGATGCAGCGGCAGCGCGAAACCAAGTTAATGAGATTTGTTTAAATTGTTCCATTTAATTGCTCCCTTATTTTTTTGTCGTGTAGTTTACAACAGGTGCAGACTTCGGCTTTGTCAACTTTTTTAGCAGGAATTGGTACAATTTTAGCACCAAGTTGTGCAATTATTTTAGGCTGATTCATCCACCAAAACCAAGGTGATGTGTCTTTTGAAAGTTCCTCTTTAATTGAAATGTGAAGATGCTTGGTGTGTTGGTTTGAGCCTGTGTATTTGCGGTTGCCTTCTTTAGCTCTTGCCTTTGACCAAATCTTGCCGTTAAAAATTAAATACTCAACCCGCTTATCATCTTTTAACTGCTCAAATATGTCAGCACAATCAATGCCGTGTTTAGGGTCGTGGGTAAGGTCCACGGCTAAACCTGTGTTGTGATCTGAAGTTGGGTTTTGCTTTTGATGGGCAGCAGATGGCAATAATCCATCAGATGCCTTTTTGCGTGATGGCTTTAGGGCAGTTGCCTGGCGTAGCACTGCCAACGCCGCTGGTGTTGCTCTTTTTGCTATTTTCATTTTTTCACCAACTCTAGGATTAGTTCCATTTGAGCTTCAAGTCTGTTAATTGAATCGCGCATTGAACTGCCACCGTTGGGCTTAAGCTCTGCTAGGTAATGCTTTACAAGCCATCTTACCGCACCTGCAAATGCGCTTACAATTGCGATTACAGATACGATCAAGCCTGCCCAGTTTGCTGGTGTCATTTGCGCGGTTTCCCGTTCTTAGTTAGCGGTTGGATTTGAAATTTGTGCTTTAAGGATTGCGTTTTCCTGGGCAAGTGCGCCGATAGTTTCACGCATATTTTTTAAGATTTCCTGAATGTCAACTTCTTGTTCCATTTATTCCCCCTCTAGTGCTTCGATTCTTAGGATTGCTTCTTTTAATGCGCCAGTTAGATATGGAATCAAGTTAGTTGCCAAGATTGACTGATAAGCGGGGTTGCCATCTTCATCAATAGCATCTTTCTCGCCCATAACTAAGGCTGGCAATACCTCTGCCAATTCGTGAGCAATAAAACCAACTTGAGGTTCTTCAGGGTCTTTAATGAATTCAAAAGAACGCAAGTTGATTTGCTTTACTATGGAAGCGGCAGAATCGTAACTTTGGATGTTTTGCTTTAATCTGTAATCCGATGCGTTTCTAAATGCGGGTACACCACCTGATGTGGTTGTGATGCCGCCAGCATCTGCGCCGTTGTAAATTAAGCGAATTAGTTCTGAAGTGCCGCTGGCGTTGTACCTATGAGCAAAGAGTGCAATTTGGTTATCTCGGCGGCCAATAACTGCCCCCGTTGAGGACAAGAAAACACCCGTGGTTTGGCTTGTGCTTGAAGAGGTATTTGTGCCAGCAGTAATTGTGCCAGCACTTGAGGCAATATCGCCAGCGTTAATGGTTGCCATTGTTGATGTGCCTGAAATGCTAAGTGTGCCAGTTGAAATAAGAGTTTGAGTAGTAATTGTGCCAGTGCTGGCAGAGATTGTTCCCCCACTTGCGGTGATATTTCCACCGCCAGTTAAAATGTTGGCTCCGTTAAGAAATGAAAGACCTGTTGTGCCAGATGCAGCTCGAATTGAAATGTTGTTAGTAATCAGCGCGCCGCTGACAGAATTCCACTGATTTCCAGTTCCGTCAGAATTGCTTGCGATAAACCCGCCGCCGAAATACCAAGGGCCAATTTGCGCACCTGAAGCAAAAAGAAAACCTGAACTAGCAATTTGAAACGCAGAACCTACGGTGAATGAGCCACCTGTAATTGTTGCGCTGCTAGATGTAATGGTGCCAGTAAAAGTTCCAGCAGAAGCAAAAACTGTTCCAGTAAAAGTTCCTGATGTCGCAGTTATCTCCCCTGTAATTACTGCGCTGCTGGCAAACAAAGCTCCTGTTGCGCCATTGACTGAGAAATTGCCTGATGGGTTTGAAATTCCAACCGCTGCCGTCAGGGTTCCAGTGGTGATGTTGCCAGCATCAATGTTGGCAATTACTAAGCCCGAAACTGTGGTTTGTGTCCAAGAGGTGCCACCAGCGCCCATATATTGCGCAATAATTCGCCCCACATTTGGACTTGTTGTTCCATATTGATACCAAATATCGCCAATTGCGTTTGCCGTTGTTCCTGGCACTGATGTTGAATAGGTAACTTTGTTTTTACCATCGGCGGTTGTTTGCGCGACTCCCGCTGCGGTGTTGGCAGCAATCGCCGTGGCATTTGCGGTTGCCGCGTTAGCAATAGCGGTGTTAGCAGTTGAGATAGCAGTTGCTGCCTCAGCTTGTGCGATAGCCGCAGTTGCCTGCGCAGATGTTGCACTTGATTGCGCAGCTCTAACTTGTGTTGTTGTCGCAGAAACTACTGGCAAAACGCTTGAAACTGTAAAATCTGCAGTTTGTGTAACTGTAATTGGTGTGTTAGTAATTTGCGGGCATAGTGGCATTTTTCCCCCTAGATTGTAATGCTGTAAGGGTTAATGTCGGATGTATTAAATGAAACAATCCAATTGTTTTGGGTAATGGTGTGCTTCATACCTTCAACCACAAGATTAAATTGTAAAGGTCGGCCATCATAGGTTGTGCGTTGAACGCTTACCTGATCGGCTAACTCTGTTGAAAGAAAATCAGGATAGAGCAAGCCATTTTTAGCCACAACAAGGCCGTTAAATTCAATGCGCTCAACATAAGTATCAGGTGTGGCAAGTTTGCGTGATTCATATAAAGCTAGATTTGTTGCGCTTGTGTCGGTATTTACTGGCGCAAAGATTTCCTTTTTCACCACACCATAAGCGGCAACACTTGGGTTATATGTTGATGTAACTTGGTTGTTATCGCCACGCATAATAATTGCTTGATTCACAACATACTTTGTGCCTGGGTTGGTTATCAAATCAGAATATGTAACAGTGTTAGATGTGTTTGAATCGCTAAAAAGCAATTGTGTTGGGCGGCTAAACTTATCGGCTAACGGCACCAATGTTGCCACGCCTGATTTTGAAATGTAAAAGCGGCCAGCGATAGCATTAACGCACTCTGTAATTGCTTGCATACACCCGCGGTTTTGAACTGTTGCCAACATAACAACTGAACCCGTCAATGAACGTGAAAATCCATTGGCAGTTGTCCAACCAGCAATGTCTAACATTCTGCCTGCTCGAACTGCTGCTGTTTCTGAGTTGGCGGCAACGGCTAAAGCCGGTGCGAAGCCATCGGCAATATAGCCAATGCCATCGTAGAAAGTCATTGTGACATTTGGTAAGAAACCTTGATTTGTAAAATTGTTTTCAAGGAATCCGTAAAATAATGGGTAAGCTGTTGAATTCCAAGTCGCAACAATTCGCATTTGTAAACCATCGCGCAGGATGCTTGTGCCGCCAACAACCCAAGGGCTTGAAACGCTTGTGTTGTCAGGGTCATAAATGCCACTGGTGTTGTTAAATACAATGCTGGCAAACCCTGCCTCATCGCGCAAATCTGCGCGTTCACGACCACGGCGAAAATCAATTTGAACAACATCGCTAATTGTAACTGAAGTCCAAGTTCCGCTTTTAAGAAACTGAACTGCGATGCTAGGCGAAGTTACTCCGTCAAATGCTGGCATTAGGCAATCAAGAATCCTGGTGCGAGCGCACCTCTAGGAACACCGTTACGGCGGCCTGTGGCTTCAAGGCCGTTTTGAACAACCTCAATAAGAGCATCAGCTGAACCAACAACATTGCCTGCGTAAACATTAACATCAATCTTACCCTGATCATTGCGAGTGCTGTAAATCTTACTGCCGCCACCGATGGCGATTGAAGAGCCACCTGAAAGTGCTTTTTGGCGTGTTGCTAATTCTTTCATTGCGTTTGCTGTGGCAATATCCATTATTGACTTGGTGTTTTTATTGAGAGCAAATGTATTCTTAAATAATGCGGTAACAACAGGGTCTTTAGTTGGGGTAATTTTACCAATACCAGAAAGGCGGGCAGCGTTTTGAGAATCTGTAAACCCACCGCCGCCTGTGGTGCTGCCTTTTGCAGGAGCTTTACCATTAGCCATATCAAAGAGATTCTTGGTAGTAAGTCCAAGTGCGACTAGGCCACCAAGAGCAGTCAAAGCAGTTCCAACGCTTACTCCGCCAGTTGCAAAGGCTGTGGCAACTGCGGCACCAGCAGCCGTAGTTCGCAAAAGCGCCATTGCGGTTGTAAGTGAGCCAAGCATAATAATAAATGCTGATATACGCCCCGCAACAAACATTCCCGCAATAATTACTGCCAATGTTTTTACTGTACCTGTGTTGTTCGCAACCCAATTACCAAAAGCAATTGCCACATTCAAAAACTTAACGGCAAACTCTGCGGCAACGGCAAAAGATGCTGCTAATTGATTTTTGTTAGCATTAACAAATTGCTCAATCTGTGGCAAAACCTTTGTAATTAGAACTGCGGCAAACTTTTCCATAACCGGCAACAGTGCTGAGCCTAAAGTTGCCTTCATATTTTCATATGTTGCGTTTACTCGCTGAAGTTGCGCGGCGAATGTGTCATATTCACGGCGGGATTGCCCCTGGGCTGCCGTGGTTTTTGCCAAAATAAGTGCATACGCCTCTTGCGCTTCAGCAGCTTTGAGTGCGTCACCCGTTAGTTTGCCCAATCCCTTTGCGGCAACGCGGGCGGTGATGTCAGATTTACGAATGGCAACACCGTAACGCTCAATTGGGTTGTATTCACCCTTGAATGTAGAGCTAAGAGCCGCAACTGCATCGGCAGTTGTTCCACCGTAAGTTGCTGCTAAATCTGCGGCAAGAATCTGTAGTTTTTGTGTGCGTGCAATAGCATCTTGCTCTTCAAGCCCTAAACCTTTAAGTTGAGTGCCAAGCAAAGCGGCATATCGAGCAGCATCAGCGGTTGATAAACCGTAATCAACCATTGACTTTGAAAATGTTTTTAACTGCTCAGAATTTGAACCAAAAACGGCATCAAGTGCGCCAAACTGTTGAGATAGGTCAGAGGCAGCCATAATTGAGTCTTTGCTGATCTTGGCAAGTGCTGCCGCTGATGCCAAGGCTGCCAATCCAAAGGCTCTTGCGGATTTTTTAGCAAAAAAATCAATGTTTTTGCCAAGTTTGGCAATGTCTTTTTGAGCAGCCTTTGAACCTTTGTCCGAATACTGTGTGAGGATGCGAGCTACAATTGCGCCAACTGCCATTTGTTATCCTCGCTCTTTGTTTAAGTATCTTTGAAGTTGAGCCTTGGCATCGTTAAGAGCCTGTTCAACATTTTTTTCAATTTTTGCTTTATCTTTATCAACAACACGCCATACTACACGCGATGCAGCGCCAAATCTGTTCCCCAAAGTACGCAGAAACTGAGCGCTACTGCCGCGACCAGTGGTACTTTTAGTTTTACGGCCAGCAACTTCAAAGATTGAACCCGCTGCAGATTTATTTAGCAAAGCGCCCGCACTTGTGGTGTAATCTTTACGGACTTTGCCTTCGGCTTTTGTTTTTGTGATCTTGCTTTTGACTTCGCCGGCATTCCAACCTGGCCAACCAGCACCACCGCGAGTGCGACCTTTGGTAGCATCTACTTTGCGCCAACCACTCATCGGCGGGTCCTCATCAATCAAACCTTTGGCATCTTTTTCAGCGCCTGCAAGTTCATTATTGATAACTTTGTTAAACCGCCTGACTGCATCTTTATCAAATTCTTTCAATGCAGTAAGCGTTTCTTTAACGCCGTAAAGAACAATTACTTCATCAGCCATTAGATTTAGCTCGTTCCTTTAAGTAAATCGTCATTGCTTCAAAAATACCTTCAGGGGCATCAAGTAATTCATTGGGTGAAATACCCGTTTCGCAGGCCACCGCAGCAACCGTATATGTCAGGCTGTTGCGGTGGATTCGAAAGAACTATCAGCATCCAATTCGGCGTTTACGATTGAATCTAAATACTCTGGGCCAAAAAGTTTTACGGGTGTTCCACCGTTATTTTGAGCATCAATCTGTTGGCATTTCCAAGCCAGCCAATAGATGTGTTCGACTTTTTGTTGCTCCCCAAGCAACTTAGGCATTCCTGCACCAAAGTTTTGTTCAAACGCAACAATTATGCGCGGTGTTAACTTATATGACTTTTCAACACCATCAATTGTTTTTACCTTAACTGCTAATCCATCCATCTTTTCCCCCTTAGTTGATTACGGTGTGATTGATTTTGTAATTTGACCTGAGATAGGCCAAGTTGCACTAATTGTTGCAAGTTCGCCCACGGCACCTGATACCGCTTGCCATTCTGCCACAAGCGCGTTAAAGGTATATTTCGGATTGCTTGCGCTTACTGTTGTGTTAACTGGGCGAATTTCCATTGCCGCAACTAAACCAACAGTTCCATTTGTTGTTGTTGTGCCATTGATTAGTTCTTCAAGGGCATTGTCTGCGTAATCTTGATTAAACTCAATTGTGATTGAGTTATCAGCAAGGCCAGCAACGCGGGTGCGAGCTGCGCCTGTAGTTGAAATTCCAGTAGTGTCAATAACATCATAGCTCGTGCTTAAACTTATTGAGGTCACATATTGAGAGATGTCATTGCTTGCGAACACCACATAGGCATTTGTTAAAACTAAGCGTGGCATATATTAAACCGCCTTCGTGATTACGCCTGAGATGGGCCAAGTTGCACTAATTGTGGCCAACTCACCAACGGCGCCGGAAAGGGCTTGCCATTCGGCTACAACGGCTGAGAATGTGTAGCTAGGATTGCTCGCACCAACTGCTGCTGATGTTGGCTTTACAACACAAGTTACATTTGTTCCAACAAGTGATGAACCAACTGCGTTAATTGTTACTTCAGGCGCAGATGTTGCAAAATCTTGATTGAACTCAAAGGTAACTGAATTATCAGCAAGTCCTGATTGGCGTGTACGCGCTCCAGCAGAACCCATCCCGGTAGTGTCAACCACATCTTCGCTGGTGCTAAGGGCAACGCTCGTAATAAATTCAGAAAGATTGATGCCGTTGATTACAACTGAAGCATCTGTTAAGACTATACGGGCCATTTATTTTGTTTCCTCTACTGTTGCGGGTTTAGTTGTTGCGGTTTTTTTGAGATGCTCGCCTGTAATTAGTGCTTCAATGTTCAAGCCTGATTCAAGCAATTCTTTTTCGGTGATTGAATCACCCTTTGTTTTGCCTTCAAAATTATCTGAAGTGATTGTGTAGCTCATTTTTCTCCTTATCCCCAAACGGTAATTCGGTAACGGTACGAAAGAAATTCCATATCTCCAGCGGTATAACTTCCCGCTTCGGCTGATGTGACACGCAAAGTGTTACAAGCTCCACCAAGAGTTAGATCAGCTTCAATTGCTGCCTTGATTGAAAAATCCCCGCTGCCCGCAAGGTACTTATCAAGTTCATTTTGACCTGAACGCTCTGTGAAGCGTTGAACCAAAACAACAACATCTAGGTTTGCCTGGTCAAGTCCACGGGCATTGTTTAAGTCAAATGTAAAGTCCAACTGGCCAACGATGGCTGCTGGGGCAACTGGCACCGTAGGAATTAGCTCGTAAGTACGCATCCCTTTAATTGCCTCTAGGTTGGCTTTTAAGCCGTTTCTAACCTCACTTGGTAGCATTATACCGCCAAGCCGTTGTTCTTGCGTAGGGGGCGCAGGAGTGCCTCAACATCAGCATCTAACTTGGCAGCCAAACGCACTGTTCCTAAATCTGTATTACCAGCAATTCCAAATGGTGACTGGTTACGCAGGAACAGGCGAGAGGCTTGAATCTTTGCTGCGGTCTTTACTTCGTATGGCACCGCTGACCATCCAAAAACGCCCTTAACCCGTATGGATTGAGGCAGGTTAAATGGGAAAACATAAGAGCCAACTGCTAACAGGCGGCTCATTGGCCACCCACGGGAAGGATTATTGACGGGTTCAAACATCGCATCGTCTGCGGTCCACACTGTAAGGTACAAGCGGTCAAAGTTGTCATCGGTTGCGATCTCGCTAATGCTTACAAAATCATCAACAGGTTGAATGTAGTAATCGGTTGGCGTGTAATAGCGGGTTGCTGGCAATAACTCAGTGCCATCCTTGTAAAAGAAACGGCCACAATAATCATCTATCTGGCGTGAAGCGGTAGCAATTGCCATTTCAAGAGCTGCGTTATCAATCGAATCTTCAAGATTGAGTGCATCCTTAACTTCATTCAGGGTTACATACCCGTTAGTGATCGCCACGCGTGGTTCTCGTTTCTACTTTGGGAAGCATTGCGCGTTCCAATTGCGGAACGGCGGTAGCGGTTTCCTTTAATTTTACCTTAATTCTTAAAATTCTTTTTATGCGTTCCATATATCGTGCTGCCTATCATCTAACCAATAGCTCTTTGAGTGAGGCAGTATCGCGCCTGTATTCACATAGATTGGAAAACCAAGTGAACGAACACGGCGGCAAAATTGTAAATCCTCGCCAATCCATTCACCGTTGATAGGTCCATCCCAAAACCAACACCAATCCTGCCCTTGGTGTGGGTCGGCATCTGCTCTGATTGCTTCCAACACGCTGCGGTGGATTAGTAAACATCCAGTGCCTGCGGCATCTACTTGGAAAATTGAATCTTTATCGTACTTGTTAAGTGGCAAAAAGCCTTCAGGAGCATCTTGAAAAATTGTTGGCACTGGTTGCGGGTATGGATAACCTGTTTCAAAACTAGCAAATACCAACCCTGCTACAACTGGGCGTTCTTTATCGTGTGCGGTTTCAATTAACTTATCAAATGCTTCAACGGATAGTTGCTCATCTGAATCCATCATTAGTAACCAATCGGATTTAGTTTCTAAAAATTGCTTAACTAAACGATTGCGTTGCTTTGAAAGTAAACCTGAACCCTTAATTCTAATGAATGGGCCAAGGCGTGCTGATCTTGATTGAGCAACTTGAATTAAACTAAATGCAAACCCGCCGTTAACTGTTCCTGGGTCGCAACTGCCAATTGAAACTTTATGTGCTGATTTCATAGATTCCCCCGAATCGTTTAAGAAGTAAGAGGCGGGTTAGCCGGGGGAGAAAAACCCGCCTCTTACAATTTGTTAACTTTGGATTAGAAAGTTGGAGCTACTAAACCAGTACCGCTAATGATTGAAGCGGCCTTTGGATAACGCTCAGCAGAGAAAGCACCAAATCCGTAAACAACGGACTTGATTGTGAGAGTCGAGGCACCAGTTGCATCAAATGACAATGCGAATGGTGAACCTGGTTGCTCCCAAAGGTGCATTTCAGGTGCTGCTACGCAGTAGATTTCATCCTGATTTGTTGCGGCACCGTAAGCGGTTCCAACATTTGCATCAGAGATGATTGGCAAACCAAGCATTTGATAGCCAGTGTTTGCGTATGCTGCAACGCCTGCGCCTACACCTGATGCGTTCATTGGACCGTTAGCAGTTGGAACTACTAATGGGCGGCCTGAAGTATCAACTGCTGCTAACAAGAATGCTAGACGGCGTGGGTGCATAATCCAGTGTGTAGGTGTTTCAAACACATTTGACTGAATTTGCTGAATTGCATCAGCTAGTTTTGGATATAGCAAAGCAACTGTTGGTGTTGTTGCTGTGAATGTGATTGCGTTTCCACCTGAATTGCGGATTCCCTTGAACTGGCCGTTTGAGCCTGTTCCGTTTAGAACCTGAGCATCAACTGTTGTGTGCCAAGAACGGATTAGGTCAGCAACAACGAATGTGTCAATGCCTGTTCCGCGCTCGATCGCCTGGCGTGATAGGTCCTGTTGTCCGGCGATAGTCCGGACAGGAATTGATAGCAATGTATCATCGGCATCAGTTTCTGAAACTGCAGTGTTCTGAGTTTCTTGAACTGCTGTTGATGTGCCTGTGGTCATACGGCTAATTTCTAGCGACATACCGGCTACTGGAAGTGTGTGCTTCGCAGTTGCGAAGTCAGCCGCCGGACGGCCCGCTCTAGCAAATGGTGCAGCTAGGTCCACTAAATACTGGGGAACAACTAAACCAGCGAAGTTTGATGTGTCAACATCGCGGCGCTCAATTGATTCTTCCTTTGTGTGGCGAGCAAGGCGCTCTTGTGCGTTGTAATCTCCGCGAACCTGTGCGTTGAATACATCCTTAACGAATGAAGCGCCAGCCTCTGGTGAGTATGTGCGAGCTTCGCGTGTAACTGTTGCTCCACCAACGCGTGGTGTGATTACTGCTGCAACTGATGAGCGCATTTCTGCAACCTTTGCATCTGCTGCTGCCTGTGTTGTGAACTTTTCAATCTTTGCATCTAGTGCGCGTGACTCTTCAACGAGAGCATCAACCTTTTCGGTTTCCTCTGCAGTAAGATCGGTGCGTGATTCTGCGGCTACTGCCTCAAGAACTGCATCCATTTCTGACTTCACTGCATCACGGCGCTCAAGAGCAACATCAAGATATGACTTTGACATTATTTCTCCAATGAGTTTTGTAATTGTTTTGAGGTGGTGGCGATGCTTTCCACGGCGCTTTTAGGGTGTGGGATTCGCTCCGACTTCGATCTGCTACTTGTGCAGCAGAAACTTATTTTGTGTTGTTGATAATTGCTTTGGCTAAGCGCAGGGAAATTGAACGCGCTGGCACATCTGTTGGCTCTAACTCAATTTCAGGTTCTTCAACTTCAACAGTTGGCTCTAATGTGTTAAGCCCAAGCAAAACTTCAAGCATTGTTTTTCCTTCTTCAAGGCTGTCATAAGAATCAGATACCTTTTCAAGAATTGAATTGATAACAAGAGTTGATTCGCCATCTAATGCGCGACCTTCTTTAATTGCTTCCATTGCGTTTTTAATTGCCTCTCTTGCTTCAACTGAGGTGGTTGGGTAGGCCGGATAAGTAACCACGCTGACATCGCCGTCAGCCAATGAAACTTCGGTAAGCGTGCGAGTTGAGCGATCTTCGCTCCACTTTTGGCGAATCACGCGGAAAGCAAAACTCATTTGGTCAACATCTCCGCGCTCAACTAATTTGTAAAGGTCGCGGCCTTCTGTTGTGTCTGCAATAACTGCATCCATAAATAAACCGCGCCCATCTTCGCTCAAAGTTAATGTGCCATTCTTTGTGCGAGCTAATGGCAAACCTTCGTGATTGATAAGCAAGCGAACATCAGGTGTTTCGCTTAATGTTTTGCGGAAAGCGCCTGGGGCGATAGTTTCCTTAAATGGCAGGGGAACGCTGGCATCATTGAACACTGCTGCGTAACCACGCAACCGCATTGTTCCATCCTCTGCCTGGCGTGCTTCAACATCTTGAACCGTAAATGTACGGCGTTCAATTTCTTTCACTTTGCTCCTTGAGTTAACTTCCCCGCCTGGTTCCATATCTTCAGAGATTGAAACCGCAACCATTTGATCTATTGCTTCTTGCTTTGTATCGTGACACGCAAGCGTTGTATAAGAACCATCTGTTTCTTGCTTTACTGTTGCCCATCCTGAACAATCAGTTTGTTTATCGCTAATAAAGTAAGGCATTACTTAACCTCATAAACTGCAGTTGGGTCGGCTGGGTCAATTGTTGAAATCTGTTGTAGCTGACTTGATGGAACTCCTGTGTGCTTCATATCAGGTAAGCCAACTGCCTTTGTTACTGCTGCAGGGTCAAAGCCAACTTGAATCAATGCGGCAGCAATTTCGGTGCGCAGCTTGAGGCCAACATCCTTGGCATCTGTTGCATCAATGTTTTGTAATGGCACGCGGTATTGATCGCCGCTTTCAATTGGCGCCATATCTTCGTAGGCGTGAACATCGTTGAGTGAAAGGAAACCTTCGCGCAATCCCTTAGTGTAGGCATCATAACGCTCAAGAGTTGTGCCACGAAGTAGCGCATCAAGGTTGAATCGAATAAAACCGTCAGGTTCAGGTAACAATGTTGAAAGAGATTGTTCAATTCGCTCCAAGATTGGGCGCAATGAGTGCTGAACAAATGAAAGATTCTGCGCTTCAACTGAGGCAAATGACATCGCACCGGCAACAGGGTGACCTAAAAGGCTAAGCGGAACGCGAAAAATTCGGGCAATTTCTTCCACTGAGAACCGGCGTGTGTCTAATAGCTGGGCATCCTGGGCGTTAATCTGTAGCGGTTGGAAACTCGCACCGCCCGAAAGGATGCCAATCTTGCCAGCGCGGTAAGGACCAGTGTGTGTGAGGTTCCAATCACGGCCAATATCTTGTGCCTGTTCTTCAGTTAGCTCGCCGGGAACTTCAATGACACCGCCAGGGTTAGCAGCGTTGCCAAAATAAGAGGCGGCATAAACATCGGCTGCCATTGCTGCGCCAAGTGTGGTGCGGCAGGCGGCGATAGGTGAAAGCCCGTAACGCTGACCTGGCAAACGAAAATCAGGAATGTGTAAAAGTTCTTTATCAGTTAGGCGTTCTTCATATACGCCTTGTGTATCTCTAACCTTTACATAATAAATTAAAGGCTCGCCTACTCTTGGGCGCTCAATGCGCACGCCAACTGGGTCAAGCACATAAAGCTCTTGAACATCGCCTAGTTCATCGCGCATTGTTAAAATGTAAGCGTTGCCTTCAAGTTTGAATGAAGTAACAATTTGCTCATAAAACTCAAGGCGTGTTGTTTCAGGGTTTGGGCGTGACACCCAAGCTGGTTGATCGCCATAAATTGTTGAGTATGGCAAGCGGTTACGGCCACGGCGCACATAAGCACCAACTGGCAAAGATGAAACTGTGTCTGCCAATAGGCGAACGCAAGAATAAACTGTGGACATCCGAATTGCAGTTTCTGAATCTACAGTCACGCCAGCAAGAGATTGAAATTGTGGGCGCCCTGGAATCAATGGTTCGACATATTGATTGTTGGCAGATCGCTTTGAACCTGACCCCGCCAAACGCTTTGATAAACTCATTAGTTAGCCTTCTCTGTAATCCATACTAGAAAAATACCCGCAACAACTAAAGCAAGTGGAACTGAAATCATTGCAAGTCCAGTTGTAACCAGTGTTACCCCAACAATTTCTACTGCAACTGATAAATCAATCTTCTTCATTTTGCTCCCTATACCTGAATTGAAAAGAATCTAGCCACTGGTGCAGGTGGTTCAGCCGGTTGTGTTGCGCGGTCATATCCAAAAATGGAAGCAACGGCGGCATCTACCTTGCGGCGTGAACTTGCTTTAGCAACCATAACTCCGCGAGATGATTGCTTTGTCACGCAGTTTGCGATGTGTCTAGCAAGTGCGGGGTTACCATCGTGAGTAAACGATTGGTTCACAACTGCTTCGTAGAATTTTTGCGTGGCGGGAACCATTCGTTCAGCAGAGTTCGGATAGCTGACAACGGGAAGCCCTGCCTCATCCAATACCATAAAAGTTCGCTGCCAACGGGCGGGGTCAAAGACAATTTCTTTGACACTGAATCTTTCATCTCTGAAGGTGGCAATGATTGTTTCTTCAACTTCGGCAACGGGGATGTGCCAATCTTGTTCGGCATCATCTGGCCTTTCCCATAAACCAACAACCATCAAATGCGGCTTATCGCCACCAAGCAACCAAGCAACAAGTGCCGTTGAGTCATTTGAAAACGCACCATCAAAGGCAAGAATTACATCTTCGCCAATTTCAGGGTAACGATCTTGGTCCTCTAACGCTTCCCAAGCACCTGTTGGCAACCAAGCCACCGAAGTATTTACAAAACAATTAAGGCGCTTGGTTCTAAACTCAGCTTCAGGTGTTCGCAAAACTGCCGAACGCATCTCATCTAAGTCGGTAATGTCACCAAGGCCAGGGTTTGCTTGAGGCCAAAGTTCTTCGTTGCGGTGATCGCCTTCAGGCTTCTCAGGTTCCCACCAAGCAAAGAAAAATGATTGATCTTTCTTTTCTTCTTTAATTATTTGCTGCCCGTATTGATAGAGTGAGTAGCAAAGAGAATCTTGGCCGTTGCTTTGTGACTTAATGCCCGCAGTTGTAATACCTAAAAGCAAAGAATCCTCACGCGCACCACCGGCAAGTGAAAGCACATTCCACAATTCCCAGCTAGGTTGGGCGTGAACTTCATCAAAGATAACAAGCGGGGAAGGGTTCAAACCTTCTTTGGAATACGCTTCAGCAGAAAGCACTCGATAAACTGAACCCTTATCTTTGAATTCAATCGCATCGCGGTAAAGCGTGAACATAGATGAAAGCTCTTCATCCATCTCAATCATTCGCTTGGCAGTGCCAAAAACAATTCGCGCTTGTTCCTTATCGGCTGCGCAAGAATAAATTTCCGAACCGTTACCGCCCAAGGTCAAACCTGCCAAGCCGATTGAAGCGCCAAGTGCTGACTTGCCTGACTTACGCGCCATCCCAATCAGGGCGGTGCGGTGGCGAAAGCGCCCGTCATCGCGGCGGGCAAGGGCGTGGTTTAACAATTCCTTTTGCCAATCGCGCAAGACAAGCAACTTGCCCGCAGGCGAGCCAACTGAATCTTTAGTCACTCGGCAAACCGCTTCAGTAAAGTTGGCATAGAGCGGGCCATCGCCGCGTTCACGATCTTTAATCGGAACAGGCGTGAGCCATTTAGGGGGCCAAGAATTAGTCACTTAGACTTTTGCTGCTCTAACAACTGAGCTAACTTGCCCTTTGTTGTTACTTCAGCAACCCCCAACTTACTGCGATCAACTGGCGTTAAGCCAAGCAATGAAAGCAATTTTACAATGTCATTCTCAACTGTGTTTAACATTCCAAACAACGGGTTGGCATAGGCGTAGCCCTTGTCGGTAAAAAGCACATAGTCCGTAGCAGCTAGTTTCTCTTTTAGCTCGTACTTCTTATCCATCTTTTCACAAAGTTCAATAAGCAATTTGGCATCGGTGTTAGCAATCCAGGGTGCCATTGATCGAACATCTGCCCACATCTTTTGGCCAGCATCGCTAAGGTGTAGCGGCGCATCGCCTTTGATTGCTGGCAACGCAATCACATTCTTTAGGTCAGGCAATGAACGCTTGCCTGGGTTTCCGTTCTTACGCTTTTGTTCTACCGGCTTTGGTGGTCTGCCTGCTGTCATTTGTTCCTTTCATAAATCCACCGCCCCCGGTAGATGAACCGCCTGCGCGATTGGTAAAAAGCCAACGGCTTTTTCAACCAGCTGCGCATTGCCAAAATCTGTTGTCGCAGGCATCGGGTGATTTTCCCAAGTGACTTGAACCTTATGCAAGTTGAACGCATAGATTCCCTGCGGTGTTGCGTTGATGTAGCAAGGAGCAAAGCCTATTTCATCAGCTCGCTCAACTAGCGCATCAAACTTCTTTTTCTCAATTAGTAAATCGTCATAGTGAGTTCGCCGGCACTTGAGTTCAATGTGCAGTTTGGCAAACTCGGATTCGCAATCAAAGCGCGAAAATTGCTTGGCGCTCTTTTTCAAATCAGGCAAAAAACTTTTGCGCAAAATCTCAAACAGTTCTAATTCGGACATTTGGTACAAACCCCCCAAATTCAATTTCGCGGAAAGATGCGCGGTGAGGGCATCGGGGTGTCTATCGTCTAAAACAAGCGTAAATATACCCCGTACCCGATAGTGCCACGGGGGGGCTATTTGTCCGATTTGCGCGAATTGCACCTTCTGCATAAAACCTGAACATTCGACCACACAGACAAGCCGCCATCGGCAAGGGGGCGAATATGATCAGCGGTTAAATCTTTTGTGCTTTTACAAATAGAACACCAAGGCTGAGCCTCTCGCGCTGCCTTAGATAACTTGCGCCACTCGGCATCGTAGCCACGATCTAATCTTGATGGGCGCTTGCGCTCCCGCACCCTGGCACAAGTAACACATCGAGCAGCTCTAACAACAACACCGCAATCAACACAAGGTCTAGGTAGCATCATCTGTTCTTAGTAAATAGTTAACGGCTTCATTCAAACTGTTGATGTTGTCTTTGAAGTAACCAAGGCCAACATTACATCTAACGCATAACAACCCACGCACTTGATCTGTTGCGTGGTTATGGTCAACTGCTAATCCGTTCTTGCTTTCCTCAGCATTGACACCACAGATAGCGCACGAATAGTTCTGCGCTTGGAGTAACGCTTCATAGCGTTCTTTCGGAATATCAGTAATGTTGCGATGCTTACTACGACAATCCCGGCAAACATCGTAACGACCATCAGGAGTGCGCTTATCATTGTGGAAAGCATCTAAGCTCTTTTTCTCTTTACAATTGCGGCAACTCTTTGTTTTATTCGTCATCCCGATCAAAGTCACCAATAGGTTCAGGCATTGAGGAATAGAGTGCGTAAGCGTTAAGAGATGATGTTGAAGCGCGTGATAACAATGTTTCAATAGCATCAAATGAGATTGCTTGGTCAGTGCTTACTTCAGTGCATACATCACCGATTGAAACGCTAATCATTATCATTTGCTTAACTCCAATCGGCTATCAAGTAAATCATCAATAAACTTATTCACAAGATGTTTCTTGCTATCAATTGTTGTTTTGCGTGAGGCAATGGCGTGAGCTAAGGCTTCATCAATCTCTTCAATAGTTTCGGTGTCGTTATCCATATCATTCCTGTAAATGAAAAAACCTCACCTGTTGGATAACGGTGAGGGTAGTGATTAGATAGCGATTCCTGTTACACATAGTGTAAGGCATAAATTTGAACCAACTGTCAAGTTTAGTTGGTTTTATCTCTCATCTTGATAATTGCTGCTAAGTCAAACAACTTACCCTTTTGCGGTATCTGATTGCCCTTAACGATCTTATACACCGCCCGTTGCGTGATGCCAAGCCATAGGGCAATTGCCTCAATGTCTAAATAGAACCGCCGATTGGGATTGCTCATCGCAAGGGCAATCAATCTGATAACACTCCAAGAGTTCTTACAACCGTGACAGGTAACGCCTTTCTCTAAGTTCTCAACATCAATCACCACGAACTTTCGGCAATCATCAGTTGGACAAGGGATACGCCTTGGTTGTTCCTTAAATTGTTGTGCCGCTGCCATTCCCTTTGAATGTAGCTCTTTAACTTCATCGGCAAAATCTTTAGCCCAATCCTGATTGACAATCCAATCAAGGTGGGCAATATGGAATTGGCAGGTTGCCTCAACCTCTTTGGCAGTTGTTGATTCCTTGACCATCAGCGCCGGTGGTGTGAGTCTGCGCTCTGCCCTGATGATCTGCTCCCAACCGTGAAGGATGGCTATAAGTTCAGTTGCCATTGAGAAATCCAAGGCGTTCACATTGATTCCAATTGAACGCTCTGTTGATGGTGAGCCTGACCCTGATCGCCCTGGTGTTAGGTATTCACTAGCCTTGATTTGGAGTTCAGGCAACTCAATCAATTGACTCTGTAAGTTAAATCGGCAGGTGAAGCAGGCACCCTCATTGCGAGATGGTCGAAGGCAGATGTTGCAGGTTAGTTGCTCGGTTTCCACTAGAACGGTATCCCATCGGTTGAAGTAGCTGATTTGGGTGGGAATCCACCATTGCCAAAGTAATCGGGCATCTCTTGGGCAAATAGCCCGAAGTCACGGCATTGATGCTGGCCAAGCACAATTGGACTCTTTGCCCACATCCTTGCCCCGACCCTTGGCGTTGCCTCAAAGGTTCGCCCTAATCGGTGGATTTGGTAGGTTCGCAACCCGCCAACCTTGGCTGTAATCTCTGCCAAAAGGTTGAGTGGGGTCGGGTCAAGTTTGGTTGGCACCCCTGTTGAGCTGTATCCAAACCAAATGAGGTTCCCGCAGTTTCGGCAATCAATGGCTTGGAATAAATACTGGCTCATAGTTCCAATACCGTCATTCTTATTATGCCACCCTTATATAGGGTGGCCTTAATAAGGTAAAAAGTTACCTTAATAAGGTAATTTTTTATGGTACTAGAATTCACGCTCAATTTGCCACCGACCCTTGCTCCCAATTACCGAAATGATCTGCTGGATACCAGACAGTTGTTCGCCCCATTTCGGATGTTTTGACCTTGTGATGCCTTAAAGCTGCATCTCGACCAGCCTTCAAACCCTTATCGTCATAACGCTTTCCAAGAATATCTGAGAGCTGTGAGGTGGATAAGCCAGGGTTGGCAGCAACCACATCAATCCACATATCTTCAAGGCCACGCTTTTTTGCCATTCTTGAATCAACACCGCCCAAGGTCAGCGAACGGGTGGTTTCGTCAAAGGTGAGCATTTGTTCCTCTTGAAGCACATCTCGCCCATCGGCTGAGAAAAATCTGCCGTCTTGAGTCTTTTTCAGTAGCCAACGCACATCGGCCCAATCGTCAAGGCGAGTGGCACCGCGAGCGCGGTCAACGCCATTCTCTTGAGCGCGGCCTGTGTGAATAGGTAGAACAAGGTTCGAAACGCCTGCTCTTTCTTTAATCACATCCAAAGTATCTAAGAACACGCCAACATCGCTGTTTGAGTTCTCATCACCGCAACCCGTAAAGGCGCGGGCGAACGGGTCTAAAATCCAAGTCTGAGCATCTAAATCTTTTAGGATAGAAACGGTCAAATCCTCAACCCGCGCAACCGTTAGCGGCAGCCTCTTGCCTCTTAGGTGAACCAAGGTAATCTTGTCAGAACTCTCAATTGCCACATCATTCATCCACCGGCGGTATTGATTTTCAGAAACTTCATAGTTAAAAATTACAATTCTGCCCTTATGGTCAGGTTGGTCAAAGTAATTCAGAAACTTCTCGCCATCAGCTAATGATTTGGCTAGTGAGTTGATTAGGGTGGTCTTACCCGCCTTGTATTGGGCTGTAAGGGTCACATTCGCCCCCGTTGGGAATACATCCTTGATTGTCCACTTAACTTCCTCAATTGGCAGTTTAAGCTCATCTGTGAGGCTGCGAACATAGATTGGCGTGTGGTAATTACTTGCCGCTTCCTCGGCATCAAGTAACTTTTTGGCGGTGCGCTTTGCGCGGCTCATTTTGATCTCTTGAGCCGTTAGGTAGTCAATCTCGGTTGAGTCGGTGGCAGGTACGCCATCCGTTGCGATGATCTCGCCCGTTGTCGGGTTGTATTCGTAATTTGCTATTTCATCCCTGCCCACGCCAAAGCCTAAAAAGCGCAGGGCTTGGGCAGCGGCCTTGAAATCATCGTGATGATTTAGGTGGGCGTAGGTGGCAAACTTTGAATAGCCTTTTTCGCTTTGAAATGTGGTTGAGGTTGAGAATACAAAGAATGTGTCATAGCCGCCGTAGTTAGTAGATGCGCTGATTCCTTCATCTTTATTCGGTCTGCGCCAATAGGTAACTTGGGCTTGGGTGTAAACCTTTTTCCAACCCAACGGCTCAAGTATTTCTTCCCAAGTCATTCTTTGGTTGTAATCATCGCCTGGCAGCGCAGGATTGAATTCCCGCTTTGTCAACTCTTGTTTAGTTATCTCAGACTTAGGCATCTCATCAAAGGTTTTTAAGATTGTAAACAATTCCCACAATTCCTTTTCGGTAATCGTTGGGATGTTCTCAATTGACCCTGCAATCATTGTCCAAGATTTGCCGTTGGGGTGGGCAGTGCCGCCTGAAGGTGCGCAGATGCTAAAACCACCAGCCCCGCGAGTTTCGATTAGGCAGCCGCCATCCTCGCCCGCTTTAGAGGCAAGTTTGGTGTTGCCCTCAATTGGTGCGCCATCAATCTTAACTAGAAAGTGAATTCCCCCCGATGGTGTCATTTCTGAATAGCCATTGGTCAGGGTTTCCCATAGGTATTCAAGCCCTGATGCCTTCATTGCCTCTTTCGCGGCAAGGTGAAGTTTCTGCTCAATGGCGCGGCCTTCCCATTCAATCATCAATAGATTGTTTGAAATCGGCCCTGTTATGACACCAAGCCCCTGCACTTGGTCATTGTTAAACCAATTAAGCAGCTCATCTTGCGTGGGTTGGCGTTCTTGGTATTGCTTCCAAGAGCCAACGCCAGGGCGCTTGCTGCCATCGGTTGCAACAGGCACCACAACAATCCCTTGGGCGGCAAAGCGAAGGGCGGTGGTTAGGATTTCGTTAGTCATTGTTTGCCTCTTTTGGATAAGGCAAAACCTGGTAACGCAATTTTTCTAATAATTCCAATTTTCGTTTCCCCCTGGCGTTAAAATAAATGTAACGGTGCTTTCTTGAGCGTTCCTTGAAGTAAACATTATCTTTGCCAAATTTCTCAACTACTTGTTTATTGGTTAAACCGTTGGCATAAGTTGCGTGGTGCTGATTCTCTAAACCTTTGACTTTTGGGTCAAGAAACTTGGCGCTTAACCCCGTGTAAATGAAATTAGTTGCCTGGTAAACAACTCCAATATGAGCTTGAGAGCTGTCAGCGTAAGAAACAATGATTTCCCTATCTAATCGCTTGATTGTTCTGCCAATTAGGTAACTTTCACCGTTTTTCGGAATTGAGTCATCAACCCACAAGCGATTTAGTTCATAGACATTAAACTTTTCGCTTTCCCCGCAAATACCTTTTAGTAATGTTGAACTTGGGCTTACGCCATAAGTTACAACGCCAACTGGCATCAAACTTGAATAGTTAAACAACCCAAAAGCAAAACTAACAGGGCATTTTCGGTGCAGATAATGTTTTTCAACAACAATATCCATTGCCAAGCTGTAAGAAATTGGCTCAATCCAATAATTTTGGAGCGATGAGGTCGGAATTGAACCGCCAATTGCAGGTTGGAATACCTGCCGTGTTTCCATTACACCATCACCGCAAGTTGCCAACATTATCCCTTTACCATTCCAACGCCATCCAAAAGATGCCGAAGTCAATTGATAGTGTCCACTTATCAATCACAATTCCCAACCCAAAACCTTTGCGCGTTCCAAATGACATATACAAACCATCTTTGATTCTGATTTCTTTCACCATTAGTCTTTACCCCAACCCGTTCCCTTAAAATGAACGGCAGGTGCCGCCCAAACCCGTTCCATTGCTATCTCGCAATTGCTGCATCCATATAGAATCTCAGCTTCATCCACTTTGCGAAAGATTGGCATTACCACTTCGCACTTTGGGCATTTGTAATCAATGATTGGCAAGGTAGCCTTCTTTCCTTAATATCGCAGCAATCACCTTCGCCATTCGCCAAGGCGTATCAGGCAAAGATTCTTCATAAGATTTCCAAAGCGCAAAGGCGATGGCACCCTCAAGGCTATCGCGGCTCAAAGTCTAACTCGCCTTCTTTATCTCTTAGGGCAAATTCAATCCGCGCCTTAGCAATTGGCAAGTATTCAGGCGTTAGCTCAATTCCAATAAAGTTAAATCCTTCATACATCGCAGCTTTACCTGTTGAGCCTGAACCAAGGAACGGGTCAAGCACAATGCCGTTTGGCGGTGTTACAAGCCGCACTAGGTATTGCATCAGCGATGTTGGTTTGACGGTTGGGTGAGTATTTGCCCGCGCCGCTTTTACTGCACCATAAGCTGCGGCTGCTTTTTTCAATCTTTGAGAATCTTCATCTTCTCCATAATTGTCTAAAGATCTACCGCCACCGCCTTGAGTTTCTTTAACCTCAAACCCATCCAACCCCTCATTGCGATCTTTCTTGCTTGCCTTCGCGCAGTAAAAGAATCGGGCAGGTTCGCCAAGTAAGTCAGCAACCTCATCGCTGCCATCGTGAATGAAGTTGGCAGGGAAGCGGCCAGCGGTGTTCTGTTCCCATCCACCTGAACCGTCACCGCCACTTGCGGTGTCTTGCGTTCCAAATGTTGCTGTTCTATTTCCAGCCGATGAATCATCGCCATCAGCTCTACCAACCCGCGACCCGTCA
>Ga0208486_1000074_pt1 | contig 31347 bp, 48 predicted proteins | sample LakMenEpi03Aug12_FD_150664 | JGI IMG/M metagenome (GOLD analysis project Ga0208486, IMG submission 150664) | Freshwater microbial communities from Lake Mendota, WI - 03AUG2012 deep hole epilimnion (SPAdes) | ecosystem: Environmental > Aquatic > Freshwater > Lentic | place: Lake Mendota, Madison...
ATGCAAAGCAGTACCATCGTATATAATCTCATTGCTACTTGTAGAAATCAAAGTAAAAGTCGTTCCATCGTACTTGTAAAGTTCTGCATACATCTGCGGAGTACCACCATTAGAACTCATTGAAGCATAAATCTCATAGTTCCAATTTCCTGCTGGTATGTTTAATTGTGCAGGGTCGTTAGCATCAGTTAAGAAAGCTACTATTAAACCATCCCCTGATTTAGCGAAATCAACCCCTGTTCCTATCACCGCAGTTTTACTCATTTCATAATAAGTAGCACCACCAATAGTGCCTTGACTTGTTCCTCCATTAAGATAATACGAAACCGATGAACCGCCACCACCACTTGAAGGGAAATCTGCTAAAGTACCATCTCCCCTGATATATTGTGAAGCAACACCTGCTCCTGTTACTGCAATCGTTCCATTAGCCGTTAAAGGGCTATTTGCGACACTAAAAGCACTCGGCATAGATAAACCTATGGAAGTGATTAATGTAGGGAACGTAGTTAAATTACCTGCTCCGTTTATGTATTGCAAATTAGTTCCTGCAAAGCCTATGTTTATAGTTCCGCTTGTTGTTACAGGACTTCCTGTTATCGTTAAAGAATCACCTGATTCAGTTAATGCTACACTTGTAACCGTTCCTACTGCACCGCCTGACCTTTCCCACGTTGAACCTGAATAAACTACATAATCACCAACTATAAAAGCAATAGGACCAGCACCAAAATTAACCGTTCCTGCCACGTTACACAAATAAACATCTCCAGCGTTACCCGTTCCATTTGCTAAAGTAGGAGTATTAGTAGCTGCGTTCCAAGTTCCTAGAAACTCCATTACGCTATTAGGAAGCTGACTAACTAATATTTTGCCACTAGAATCTAGTTGCGGAATACCATTAGCAGTATTTATAGGAAGTGAACTTAACACCCCTGTTGTACCTGTTATTACACCATTTAATCCCCTTACCCTTGCTCCGCCAGTTATGTCGATTTGATTACTCATAGTTTTTAATTAAAAAGCCCTCTTATAAATTCGTCTGATTCTAAAACCCTGCCAAATGTTAACGTACCCGTTGCCTTATTCCATTTAACCTGATTATCTACTGGCGTTCCTGTTGTTAGTATTTCTCTTACATCAATACCACCACGTGAAACATAAAGAATGTCATTACCGATTAAATCAGTCCAAACCTTTGTAGTTTCTCCACCTGCTGCAGTAAATTGTTTCATTATTGTAGATCCACCTGTTATTACTGTGCCGCTAGGGTCGATTGTAGCCCCTGAAGTACCAAACGCACCTGTACCCTGTAAAGTAACTGAATAGGTCGCAATATCCTTATAAGGGGCATTTATGTCTAAACTAGTTAGGTTACAGTTACCGCTAATTATTACTAACCCGTCTACTCCGTTATCTATAACAAATTTTACTAGAATTGTAGTCCTAGTTTGTTGTTGATTCAAAAGGAATAAATAACCATATCCTGATAAAGTTATTAAGCCGTTACAAGATATACCCCAAGAAGCTATATCGTTCTTATATTCTCTATACCACGCAGAAGTTTGGCTAGTTACTTCCTTTTGCTCGGCTGATACATTAAAACTGCAATCAGTAGAACACGAAAACGGTATATCCCTCCCGTCAGGGTATGCCTCCGAACTAGGTTCGTGGTAATAAAGCATGATATTTTTACCAATTACATTATCCATAATACAAATTTAATCAATTAAATTGAGCAATAAGTGTTACTTACTAAAGTAACTGTACCGCCTGGTGCTTCAGGTGTATTTGAAGCAGCTACATAAATTGGTTGCATATAATCTATTCTGTTCCAAATACTATTACCTTGACAATCAATGTATTCATATTCTAAGAACGGATTTAACGTTTCTAGTCTATAACAGTTACAAACCGTTGGTAATGCTGGTGGAGCATCGCCGTTATTATATGTAGTCTTTATTATTGCACCGCCTACGTTTACATTATTTATTTGTAATAATGTACTTTGTATTGTATCGTTATAAATATCAATCGTAGTATTACCAAACATATAAAAATCGTCTTCAACATTAATAGAAGAAGGGTCATTATCATAAGCTATCTTAATAGGCAAAAACCCATTAACTATTCCTACGCTTGTGTTTAAACTTGACAAACTGCAATCAATATTTATAATATTCTTTTGATATATGTTCATATACTGATTAACAACAAGTTGAGCAAGTCCGTCAAATATTTGAGTAGGTATTTCTTGTCTGTACCAATTTATTAACTGAACTCCTATATTATCTGACAAAAACCCTTTATAATTATTATATCCAGTCATATTTACAGGCACTCCTAAAGGAAAGTCTACACTTAATGTATATGCTTCTTCGTTTGTTATCTTAGATTCAATTAAAACAGAATTAAATAATGTTTCCATTTCTACTTTAATTGCTCCTATTGTTATTGTATTTGAATAACTATTAATAATTTCTATGCCAACGTTTACTGATAAATTTGCAGGCATAGCAGTAGTAGTTACGCTAAACTGATATGGAACGTCTTTGCTTATATCAGCGTTTAATATTTCGTAATATTCAATAGCAGGGCCAGGGACTACAATAATTATCCATTGTTTATTTTTACTATAATAATAACTATTTGTTAAAGTACTTCCTGTTATTCTTAATTTAGCAGCTATTGTTCCTACTAAATCCCAGTTATTCATTTCAAATGAAACCTTTACCCTTGATTTATCAGGAAAGAAAATACTAGAAGAAGATTCAAAAACAGCAGATGAAGGACTTGTAATTGCATCTAAACGAACATAGTTTGTATCTAAATTAGTATTAGGTAAAATAGTAACTGCACCACTTCCGCTTGTAGCTTTAGTAAATTCTAAAGGAAATCCTAATGAATCTAAGAACTTTAAGTTACCGTTAAACATATAATTACCTGAATACTCAATTTGGTTGTCTGATATAATGTTATTATACCCTTTTTTAAATAGCTTAGTTTGACTATTGTCTATAAAATAAAAATCGCTTGTATTGCCTGTATAAGGCTGAAGTGAAAATTCATCTGTACTTACTCCATAACTAGCAACCGAACCTGCTGAAGTATATTCTGTAAAGTACCTAGAATCTTGTGCTAATTGATTAACACTAATAATACTCCATTTGTTGTTAGCTTGTATAATCCTAGCACCAAATGACTTTAATATATTTTCTAATATAACATATAACGTTTCAAAAGAACCGCTATTATTTATAAAACTATTACCAAATACATAAGTTTGTGCAAATGGTTCATATTGCCCTCCGTCAGTCCTATCTAGCATCCCTTCTGCGTAATAACTAACGTTTGAAATAACATTTAATGAAGTAGGAAATCCGATTCCATTTAATGAACTTAATATAAAAGACAATAAAGTAAACCTATCGTTATTGTCTACTGGTACACCATTTGAAAAAGTAATATCCTTTAACATTGCTAATCCGTCTACACAATTAAAAGAAAGTTCTTTTCTTCCTGTACTAAAAGCTAAAGAAACAGAATCAGACAAAGTCCAACCTGTGTAAACGTTTGTCGTTCCTATAAATAATTTAGCTAAATACTTTCTGTCATTTAACGTTACCAAATTAGGTATAAAAGCACTTGTATTACCTGTAGTGTCGTCTGTAACATCTAAAGTAACTGCTAATTGCGTAGCGTAAATAGGCTCAAACGGGTCGTCTGAACTAGGTATATATTGAATTTGAAACGATACACCTTGAAACTCGTAAACTGTTGCGTCTGTTGTATCTTCCCACAATTCTAATACTGCGTCTTCTTCAAACTTAGTAGCGAATGGGAAAGAATATTTTTTTATATATGCCATTATCTTCGTAGGGTTAAAGCTGAATTAGACCTGCCCAAAGCTAAAACTAAATCTTGTCCTCGCAAAACAAAACTACCATTTTGTGCAGAACCGCCACCTGAAGCAGCACCACTAGCAAAAGCGTTACCCATTACGGCGTCTAATTTACTTAAAGGCATAACTGCTTCGCTTTCCGTTCCTTCGCCTATCATAGCTAAAGTAGGACCAGTTACGATACCACCACTTGCTAAACCTAATAAAGAACCTAAGCCGCCTAATGCACCTCCACCACCACCTGCAACTGCACCCATACCAAAAGCAGTCATTATAGCTTTAAATATTAACGCTTGAACAACCATTTGTGCTAATTGTAAAGCCATATTTTTAAACATATCAATAATAGCATCACCCGCATTTTCTCCGTTTGCCATAGCATCAAAAACACCCATTATATTTTGTGTAAGAAATTGTGAAGTTTCTTGTGCTTGGTTTTGTAAGTAATTAAACTTTTCTTGTTCAGCGTTTACTTTTGCTAATGCTTGTGCTTGTAATATTGCTTGTGCTGGACCTTTAGTTAATGGACCTTGTGGAGCAGTTGGAGCAACAATAGGTTTTATTTCCCTATTTATTGTTTCTGTAGTATCAAATGTTAAAGGCTTTGCTGCTTGGTATTGTTTAACTTGTTTAGCAAGTTCTTTATTTTGTGTTTTTAATGCAGTTGTAGAAAGTGTAGTTGTATCGTTAAATTTATTTTGGTCTTCAATTACTTTTTTATAACCTTTATTTAATCTTTCTAAATTACCGTCTACTTCATCAATTGCAGCAGCGTTTCCGTCTAAAGCCTTTGTAGTTAAAGCAGTATTTAATTCAACTACTGACATTGCAGAACCTGCTCCGCTTATTGCACTTTTAATAAACTCCCAAGCCTTTGTCGCACCACCTACGCTTTCACGCATTTGATTCATATCTTGCATTTGTAATCTAACCTTCTTAGCTTCTTCTTCTGCTATAATTGTAGCAAAAGCCTGTGCCATTGCTTTACGCTTTAAAGCTGCACCAATACCGTCTATTATTTCTGTTAACTTTGTCCCGTCTTTAATATCTAATGCCTGTAATTCTAAATTGCCCTTATATGTCGTTTTAAGCGTATTTAAGGCTCTTTCTCTTTCTTCTGTACTCTTAGTACTATCTGAAACTATACCGTTTAAAATCGTCAGTTTATCAATTTCTGCCTGTGCCTCTCCAACACTTTTAGACATTGTTTCGTTAAACTTTGACAAAGATTGTTCTGCTCCTGAACTTTGAGTAATAAAATTTAATATTTCATCACCAAAAGAAACAAACAAAGAAGAAACAACACCAACTGCTAAACCAATACCTGCTGGACCCATTAAAGCTGAACCCATAGCCTTTAATGCTTTACCTGTGCTACCTGAAGAAGTTTGTAAACGTTGGAAAGATTCTAATAAAGGGTTAATGTTATTCGCAATACCCATAAACCCATAAGGAGCATCCTGTGCAACCCTAGAAAGGTTACTTAAAGCCATTGTAGCTTGACCGCTTGCATTAGGTAGCTTTTTAAACGCAGCACCTAAGTTACTTGTTGCAGTAACTGTTTCTTGTATATTTTTAACGGCTTGTTGATTATCTGCCGTTATGGTAATCTTTAACGTTTCTTGTGCCATTTTATTATTTTACTCCATATAATTTCAAAGTTCGCTGTAATTGCTCGTCTGAAATCTTAGGCGATTCGTCTACTTCTATTTCATCACTAGGCAAAGGGAAAAACGTTTTAATACTTTTAGGGTTTTTTTCTGCTGAATTAGACCTGTAAATCATATAAGCCAAAGTCCTTGTTCTTTCCCATTCCTTTATTTGCCTATTATCGTAAGCCGTTTTATACAATAAAAATTCCCGCCACGTCAATTGCCAAAACTCATTAATTGTTAAGCCAACTTCAATAGCGAGAATAATTACTGAATCCCAACTTATATCACCTAATTTTTTTTTTCTTCCTTCTTCCCTTTTTTATCCTTTGTTTCAGGGGTCATAGAATTTTGCATATACTTAATGAATTCTATAAGCTGACCGTCTTTTGCAGACAATCCACCTACTTCATCTATCCATTGGCATACTTCAAATTCTTCAAAGTCAATTGGGCTTTTATTAGTCTTGCAACCGCTTTCAGCAGAAGCACGAATAATATTTATAATTGTGCTAAGTTCAAAACTGCCACTAGATAAAATATTAATTAAATCTACTAACGTTTTGTTTTCTAGTTCACAAAAACGCTTCATTGCCCAAGTTCCCCATTGCAAAGAAATAACTTTGTTGTTTGTTTTTAGTTCGTACATATGGTTGTTTTTTTATTAAGTTGTTTCTGTCTGTGTCAAAGGAGGTGCAGCCACTACAAAAGTTGCAGTAAACTTTACGTCGTCTTTGTCGTCAGCAGTAACACCCCAATCGCTAATCCAAACAGTACCTGAATAGGTAATATCGCCTGAAGTAGGAACCGCTTTACCAAACTTAGCAGCAAATACAGTACGTGCAGTATGTGCAGCGTATAATTGTTGGTAAGAGTCTTTTGCAGGTGTACCTGTTTCATCAATAGCGAAACCTTCACACTCAATAGTTTGATTAAATGAAGGGCTTGGAGTGTAAGAATCGCCACATTTAGAAGTTGCGTCAATAGTGTCCAAAGTTGATGTAATTGAATTTGAAGTCAAACAAGCAACTGGTTTGAAAGTAGCATCGCCGTCGATGTCTACTAATAGGATAATATCCCTTGCTGAAATTTTAGTTTCTGCCATTTTATTAGATTTGTGTTATTATTATATTATATGTTATAATCGTTCTAAATACGTTGTCAAGTGGACTTAACCCATCTAAATTTCTTATACTTTCTACGCTTAAACTTGAGGCATCCCACCCTGTGCCTAAGGTAATAATCGTATCTGAATTTATATCTGTTAAAATCAAATTGCTAATTTCTTCTGAACGCTTGTACCCAAAGTTAGCACTTTTTGTAACAATGTCTAAAACAATAGTACAATTATTTGTATAACCGCTTTTACCTTGTTCTTGGCTTGACGTTCTGCCAGTCATAATAATATATTCGTTTGCTGCATAATCAGGGGCAAAGCCGTCAAATACTGCCACTTGCATACCTAAACTGTCTATATTATTAAAGAACCATTTTTTTATTTCTACGTTAGCGTTAAGCATTTAGCATATCTTTTAATCGTTTTATTAATTTAGGCTTTTCTGTTTCAAACGAAGGTACTAAGTAAGGTTGTGGTCTTATGTTTACTTTCATTATGTTTTTGCCTTTAAACCTTATTGCTAAGTCTTCATAGCCTACTGGAACGTCAACTAATCCACCTGTACCAAATTCAATATAAGCAGCATATTTAGCCTTAGCTTCCACTTCATACGTTAAACCATTAACTGAAGGTTCTATCCCTATTGAGTTCCTTAAAAAGCCTAAATCTACAGGAGCAAGTTTTTTAGCGTTGGAAGCAATAGTTAAAGCCGAAGAATTCATTTCATCCGATAAATCTTGTTTTAACTTAGTATCAATTTTCTTTAATGCTAATTCAATTTCTTTTACCCCTGTTAAATTTATACCAAATGCCATTATGAATAAATTACTAGTTCAAGGAATCTATGCTGGTTTTCTACGTCTTTAATTGAGTGTATAGTATAGTTTATATCTTCAATAGAAAGCGTATAAGTATCAGTTATACTGGGGTTATATCTTATGTAAAGCAAACTAGAACGGTCAAACTCTAACCTTCCTTCGTCTACTGCTCTTGTTTGATTGTTTGGTCTTAAATCGCCAAATGTAGTGCCGTCTGCAGTAAATTCAATAGTATTCCCACCTTCACCGTCGCTTGTGTAAGTAGGCTTATATAAAAATACCTTTCTAGTTAACGTATTAGCGTCTATATAGTTTGCTTTGGCTTTTCCTAGTTTCATATTATAAAATTGGGCTTATTCTTGTCCAACGTTGGCACGCTTTCCACGTCTTATTACAAATACCTGTATCAGCGTCTAAGCCTCTATTTTCATAGTCGTAGCTTACTTGGTCAAGTATAGCAATCTTTAAATCAGTAGGTAAAATATTAGTTATATAACCTGCTGAATAAGTAGCCTTTAATATTGCCCTGTTTGGATAAGTTAATTTAGGGTGAAATTCTCCTATTAATCTAAAGTTAGTAATTTCGTTATCGCTTTCATCAAATAGTTGAAACGAAGCCTTTGCTACTGGGCCAAATGGTATTTCAAAGTTTCCGTCTATATTATTAAACCATAAAGAAACAGTCTTAGGTACAAAAGTTAAACCTGTTGCAGTTTCTACTGCTTCCCTAGCTTGTTTAATCATTACTTGTATCTGTGCATCGTCTACTGTAGAACTAACCCTAATGTACGCTTTAGCTTCTGCTAACGATACAGGTTCAGTTACAATTAAATATTCTGTTAACGTAAAATCAATAATATAATTAGAATAAGCCATATAGTTCTTTTTACAAATTTAGTCATTTTATCTAATAAAAAACCCCCACCGATTAAGGTGAGGGAAATTTATCTTTATAAACCTTACAATTAAGCGTTTACTGTTGCATAAATTGCAGAAGATGAAAGCATTAGGTTCACATCTTCCATGCACTCTATTCTAGCAGTTACTAAGTTCTTTTGGAAGTTAGTTCCGTTCTCGTAAGAGAATTCAATTGCTAAAGATTCAGTTTCTACTCTTTCGATGTAGTCTTGGTCAATAACTAATGCTTTATCGTTAGTTACCCAACTTGCAGAAATTACAGGAACTCCCCAGATTGTCATTCCACCCATAGGGCTAACAACAACTGAACCAGAACCAGCGTAATAACCAGCAGCGATAGTAGCTTTCAATAATTTACCCATTTGGTTTTCGCTTACCAATACATAAGAAGCATTGAAGTTAGCAGCCTTTTGGTTACCGATGTAATCTACTAATTGTAACAAATCGTTAGTTTCTGCAGTTGTAGTTGAACCTGTTGCAGCACCTGAAACAACACCAAAGAAAATAGAGTTCTCTTTCTTGAAGAAATCACGTTGTAATAATCTTGGTAAAGTTTGAGTGATGAAAGGTAAACTTTTCAACATTTGCTTAGAGAAAGTAGAAAAACCAGCGATATAATCAGTAACTATTTTAGTTTCTGTTAATGCGTAGTCATTCTGTCCTTTGTCGTCGCCTTCAGTTTGAACTGCAATGTTATTTACATTACCAGCGTTCTCACGATACTGAACATAAAGACCAGTTGTGCTTTGAACTGTAGGAACTAAATCACGAAAATTTACTTTCTGTGCAGGGAATATAGCTTGACGTGTGCTATAAGAAGCTACAGGGTCGCCAGTTAAGCTATTGCTTAATAACATATTCTTTACTTCTTTCAAATCCATACGGTAAGAACCGTTAGAACTTTTAAGTGCGTACTCTAATTCTCCAAACTTCCCGTCTAATTTCTCTAAGATAGCTTCGTTAATGTTCTTGCTTTCTTTCTTTTCAGCCTTCACTTGCTTTGCAGCTTGTGCGTCGAATTGCTTTTGCATTTCGTCTTTTACTACATTGATTGTAGATTTTACTTCCTCGATTTGAGCAGATACGTCAGCCTTTAAGCCTTTTACGTTTTCTGCCATTTCGTTAATTACGTTTTCCATTTTTACTTTTTAAATAGATTGTTAAATTGATTAATTGCCTTTGTTACTTCTTCGTTACTTGGTTCTTCAATAGCTATCGGCTCAACTGCGTCTGCGGGTTGAGTGAACTCTTTTACTATTTCTAACTCCAATAATGAAGCCTGTATTCTTTTTATTTGAATTTCCATTAAAGCAAAAGTGTCGTCTGTGAAACTACCACCTCTAAACGCTTTAATTAGATTGTCTAATTGTAATGATAAACCTTCTTTAGTTTCTGCTCCTTCGCTTTTAAATCCTAGCGTTGGCGTTTCAGGGTTTGCACCCCAAAGTACTGCTGAACCTTCGTAAAGTTTTAACTCTCTTATTGTTCTAACTTGGTTTGTTTTGTTTATGTCGCTTTTAATAGTACTAAAACCAATTGAATGCTGATTGATTAAACCTGCCTCGTATAGTTTTATTACGTCTTCCCCAGCTTCTGTTTCTACTATTTGAGTAATAGCTACTAACATATCGCCTTCTACATACAGGTCAATAGGTTTGCCTATTGTATGTCCTAAATCTGCCTTATGGTCTATTAATGACCAAACTAAGTTTTTTCCTTTAGGTCCACGTTCTGCAATAGTTTTAGTAAACGCTTCAGCTACGATTATATCGTTGTCTAAATCCACGTTACCAATTCTGCTCCAACACGCTTTAACGGTTCTTGATTCAGATGAAATGTCTAATATAGAATCCATTGCACCTTTTTCTTCAAATTTACTCATAAGACAAAGTTATATATTTTTTATTATTGTAATGCCTCAGTTATTAACGTTCCTATTGTTTGACCTAATACGTTTCCCATTAAAGACCATAATAAACCTGCGTCGCCTTTTGGCGGATTATTTTCTAAGCGTAATAATTTCCCGTTAGCATCCCTTTGTGCTTCATAACCTAAAGTACATCTACAATTACAAACGTTACCTGCTCTAGCTGTTGAATCAGCAGGATGCAGCATATAGTCTATATATGTTTTAGCCCTTACTTCAAACTTAGCATCCATTGGAAGTTTAACCCCGTCCATATGCAAGTGGTCGTTTGCATCACGTGGGATTCTTCTTGTACGATTGTCCTTTGCTGAAATCCATTCTTTAACCGTTACTAAGCCTGTAGACATTGCACCAACCATTGAACCTATGTTAGCTGACCTTCCTGTTTCTGTTCGTGCTATTAATTCTGCCCTATAATCTGTTAATCCTGCTGACCTTAATAATCTTATTGTTTCAGGTAGTGTTAGGTTTTCTGCTGCTGCTTTATCTAGGAAGGATTGTATTTGTTTCTTAGTCGTGTTAGTTATGTCTGCTGCTAATTGGTTTAAACCTCTAGCCTCTAAATAAGTTAATATAACATAAGCAAAAAAGTCTGTTTCTTTACTCTTTACCTCAAAATCAATTCTTTGCCCCTTTACAGACGTTTTAACGTCCTTTTGACTAATCTTAGCCATACGAGTACCCATTGCAACGTGAAGCTGCTTAATGGTCGTTTTAATGGATTTATCGCTTATTGCATCAAAGTCTAAAGTATCGCAGTATGTATCTACTTGTTTCTGCAGTTCTTTTTTGAACTTTGGTGAATAGGTTTTTAAAGCATTAGCGTATAACTTTTTATAGTCTTGCCAAATCATTATTCAGGTATTGTTAACGGCTGAAATTCATCAATCGGTTGCACGCTTGTAGGGATATAAAGTTTCTCTAATTCCGCTTCGTCTATGTAGTCAGGAACTTCTAAGCCCATTAAATCCATTTTTTGTTTAGGTGCTATCCACCAAGCGTTATTTAACCATTCTACTTGCTCCTTCTTATTAGATTCTAATTCAGCGTAAATACTAGCGTCGTAGTCTACATAAATGTTTTGTCCTGTATAACCCCAGTCAGTTTGTAGCTTTCTATTAATGTTATCCCTAATAGAATTTAATAAAGGTATAGCACATCTTAAAGTTAAAGCCTTTTCGCCTTCTAGTTGGTTGTTATAAGTCTTATTGTCTGCGTCATTTAGTAATTGTGAAGGCACACCGTAAATATTACAAAGTGCTTTCATATCCCACTTTTCAGATTCTATTATGTTTAATTCTACAGGGCTAAGTCCTATTTGCTTCCAGTCTACTTTGTAACCCGATACTGCTATTGAATTATAATTAGCTGAACCGCCTTTTTCGCTGATAGCTTTTTTAAGTGCCTGTGCTTGTGCTAATCCTTGTACTGAATCATACTTTTCGTCATTCATAAATAAAACACCTGCTGGACCGCCATTTTGGAACGATGCAACTGCTGCCGTCTTAGCTTCGTTAGAACGTGTTAACGTCCTTGCTGCTGCTAATAGCGGTGATTGTCCGTACAATTGGTTACCTGTTGAGTTCCATTGCGGGTTAAAGTATTTATCGTGTAATATTTCTTTTCTAGTAAATTGAAATATAGGACCATACTGAAGTTGGTAACCTACTGCAACTGCAGGGAAGGCTTGAGTATCAGCTATAACCGCCGTATATTGTGAAGGCAAAGCATACAAGGCAAAAGGTTTCCCCATATTAGCACCTGCTTCTATTGTCTTTGAATAGATAAAAGCGTTACCTGTAATAAGTTTAAATCCACACCATTGTTCTACTAAATCGCAAAAAGCATCTTCTTCGTTTGGATATTTAAGCAACTCATTTAAACGAGCATCGCCAGTATATAGTTCAAACGCTTTTTTATGTAACGTTTCTAGTTTCTTAAAGTTTTCTATTTTGTCAGGCTGCGACATTAACGCTTTGTACTTTCGTGCTGCCTTTTCGTCTATTACCTTATAAACACCGAACGGAGCCAACTTTGCTTTATCAGTAATTAGTTTAATAATTGAATAAACTATGTCGTTACCCTGATAGCCGTCGTGTACAAATGAAGCTGCGTTCTGCCCACTCCAAGTAACTAAACCGCTTTGAATTGCTATCTGTGAAGCCATTGGATAGTTCGGCAAAATATTATTAATCTTCTTTTTATTGAAGATGTCGAATAAACCCATAATGTAATAATTTAAACAAAGTTAGTTATTTTATACTAAAAAACAGAAACAACGAAGCGAGGTGAATATTCAAAGTACATTCGCATTGCTAAAGTATCGCTAAAGTCAGGTGAACGCCCTATTAATTGTTTTACCTTATCCTTTGGTATTATTCCTTTCTTAGCGTCGTTATCTACAGACTTTTGTTTTACCTGCTCAAGTTCTTCTATAATGATTTGCTTTTGTTTACCGTCTGCTATTATATGTATTTCGTTCTTGTTTATTAGTTCAGCTAATTTGTAATAGCATTGACTTTTAAGGTTATCAAAGTTTTCCTTCTTACGAGTAATAGGGTTTTCTAATGGCGAACTATTGTTAACAAACCCTTTGCAGCGTAGTATATCGCATACTCCACCGCCTACACCGTCTTCATCTACAACTATGTGCGAAGTAGGTACTTTGTTTTCTTGTTGGAAGCGTTTAACTAGGTCAGCTACCTCAACAACTGATTTACCATTGAATTGATGAAACCGTACACGTAGCCCACTCCATACACCAATAACAGTAGAATCTTTTCCAAAGCGAGCCACATCACAAGTAATAAAACTATCGCCGTTAGGGACAAAATCATTGGTAAACGCATCAAGTATTTTTTCATATTCAATTAATTGTGATAAATCTGACAAGTATTCCCAGTTACCAAATAGCAAACGTTCTTTACTTTGGGTGTCTAGGGTTAAAAGGTTTTCTTTATAGTGCTTAGATATAAAAGGGTTATCGTCTATTAACGAAGATATAAAGCGTTTATTGTCTTTAATGCTACCGTCTTGTTGTGGCTTGTAAAACTCCGAATAAGTCCAATTCTTTGCAGGATTACAAGTGTAAAGTATTTTAGGCACTAAATCGTTTTGGTCTAACTGAAATCTAATCCTTGACTTAATAATGTTCCTAGCTTTATCGTCTACCTGATTTGCTTCGTCTATAAAAGCGTCTGTAATTTCTAACGAACCTAATTCATCAAAGTTTGGGTCGCTTGGGTAACTATATAAATCCTTTAATAGTATTGTAGAACCGTTAGGGAAGTCTATTGTACTTGACTGAGAATTATATTTGTAGTGTTTACCTGCGTCTAATCCTTGCATTTTAGCTACCTGAAAGAACGATACTAAAGTAGTTTCTTTAAGCGTTTTAAGTACGGCACGACCTATTAAACCCCTAGTATTTGGGTATTTTAACCTTTGCTTTAATTGCCAATAACAACCCAATAAAGTTTTTCCACCACCAGCGCCGCCACCAAAAAGTATTTCGTTTGTAGTTTTATCTTCAAGTAAATCTAAAGCCGTTGTTTGTTTTATTGATAATTCCATTATATATTTGTACTGCCGCAGATGCATCCTTTTGGATGGTTTTTAACCCTGACAATTGAGACTTGTTAGGGTTTTTTTATATACTATCTTTATTTTCTACGTATGTTTTATTCTCTTCCCAGTTAATCTGTAGTCCACCGCTTAACTCTATTTCGCTTGTTTGCTTTGCCCTACCTTCTAATCTATCCATTAACTCCTTATAAGCGTTTAAATCACCTTTAAATGCCTTTTGTAATACTACTAAGTCTAACTGCTCCGCCACGCTAAATTCTTCTTTCTCACCTGTTATTGGGTTAGTTTTAGTTTGTACTAACTCAAGTAAACGCAATAAACGTGTCTTGCTATTAGGAACCCCTTTTGGTCTTCCGTTAGGATTTCTTATTTCTCCTTTCTTCGCTGGTATTAAATTTTGTTCGTTTGCCATTTTCTCTAATCACTTTCTAATTTATTGAGCGATAGGGTGGTGCTGCCCCCCTTCTTTAGTATGGAATACTAACGCATTACTGTTATGCTTCTATCGCTTGTTGTCTTGATGCCAAAGTTACCTTATTCCCTTTATACATCCCTGCACCCATTTCATCTATTTTACTAAATGGCAATACAGGAACAGTTATTTTACAAGTTTTATCTATTAAATAAATATATCTTATTTGAAAACCCTCTAATTTAACACCTCCATTATCTTTTATCCAACTCGTTCCACTTTTCCCATTACTTTCTTTTGTTCTGTGTGCTGAACTTGTTAAACTGCATAAAACTTCACCATTTGGCATTTGAAATGTAGAAGTGTTTTTACTTACCCCTATTAAATTAAAACCACTTGCCCTGTATATTGTACCATCTCCGCACAAATTAGCATCACTAAAACTTAATATCCATTTTATATGTGGAGCATTCTTTTTTATTAGTTTAATGCTTATTGCAATACATCTACTTTCACTATACTTTGGCAAATATTCATCAAATGCCATTCTATTGAGTTCAATAACCTCATTCCATTTAGTATTTTCTACATAATGAATAACTTTTGCTTTAACCATTGGACTTCCATAGCTTAATACTCCGTGCAATTTATCATCCAAAAAGCATCCAAAATGCAATTTTGAATTTGGCACTACCTTACCTGAATAATGGTTTAATTTAACAAACTCATTAGCCACTTTACTAGATATAACTTTTACTAGGATTTCCTTTGCTCTGCCCATTGCATTACGATTAAATATAAAGCGTTACCATTTGAATTTTCGTTACCCATTGTTTCTGCATATTTATATTCTTCGGTGCGTTTAATTTCCTCAATAGCATTTTTTAGTTGTGTAGCCTGTTCATCTGCTAAAGTGAAAGTCATTTGCTGAAAGGGTGATTTATCGCCATCAGGTAGGTTAAATCCTTCGCCTAAATCCTCAACATTATCAAAACCAATTATATCTAACCCCCATTCTTGTATTAAATCTACATCCCAATTATTTGCTAATTCCGACCAATCGTGTGAGCCAAATGAAACATTATCTTTAATAATAAATTCCCTTTTCTTTTCCTCGGTAAGGTTGTTAGCGTGGATTACAGGTACATCCGTAAGCCCAGCTTCAATACACGCCTTTAATCTCATATTGCCACCTAATACCATATTGTTTTCATCTATTACGATAGGGCGAAGTTCTAACATTTGCGGAAAGTCCTGAATAGACTTTACAAGTTGTTTAAACTTATTATCTTTTATCAATCTAGGATTGTTTGGGTTTGGTTTAATGTCTGTTATTAGCATTATCTGTTTTTTGTTGGTGTTCGTATTGCCGCCGTTTGTGGCACTTCTTTTTTAATAAGATTCTTATAATTTAATTCCTTCCAGCAATAGAAGCAACTAAGTTCGTGTAAAGTTAACTTTGATAACCATACATAATCATAAGTTAATTTACCACATTTACACTTGTATTCTCTTTTGCCGTAACTATCTTTCATTATCTGCCCTGCTTTACATACTTCTTAACTGGTTTATCCTTTGGTCCGCTGCTTTTCTTATACTTTCCGCATTTCCTTTTACCGAACGTTGCCTTTGTGCTATCCCCTTTTACTTTCGCCATATTTTAAATATTGTTTAATATAATCAGCCATAAAGTCAAATGCTTCCATTTTAGTATTACCGAAAACATAATGCGTCGTTCCTTCAATTACAAATGAATAGCAAAAGTATCCGTTTATTTCAGTTGCTTTGCAAGTGTCGTATATGTTAACTGTATCTTTCAATTAGTTCGTTTAGTTCGGTTCTACTCCAGCGTTTAACTAGCCTAAACTGCTGCTCTAATTCTATTACTTTACGTTCCCCTACTTTATCTATTAGGTTCTTTCTATATCCTACTAAGTGAAATTCATTAAACCCATTACACGATATGCATTCTCCGTTTACGTTATATTCGTCAAATCTTAAAGCAGAACTTCCTTTTTGTGGTACATAGTGTCCAGCGTTCATTTGACTAGTGTCTTTATCCTGACCGCAACTAATACAAGTAAAATAACCGCCTTCGCTATCCCTTTGCCTTATGTATGCATTAAATACCTTTTGGGCTTTAGCAGTTAGTTTAGGTATTGTTATTAGTGCCATATTGCAAAACTATGTTATTTATTAATGCGAAATACTATTTTTCTTCCCTGATACTCAAATTTCTTTTGCTTTAAAGGATTAAGCCCTAAACGTATTGAACTTTCGTGTATTCCTGTTATTCTAGTTGCATAAGCAATAGATTTAAAAATTTGCTCGGTTTTGTCGTCTATGTATATTAATCTTACCTTCTGTGCGTTTTCAATTCCTTCTATGCTCATTTTAATATTTATATGGTCTGTCTAGTTTATACTGACGATTTACTTTGTAGGAACATTCTTTGCATTGGTGGTAATAACCGTCTTTTGAATCCCACCTTTTGTGAAACTTTATTAGTTCCTTTTGTTCCTTACATACTTTACAGGTCTTTTTCATTGGGTGCAGTTATTATTTCATAAATTATCCATAACAATATAAATCCTATTACTATTGCTATTTGTGTCATAGTTTATTGTTAATAGCGTTTAATATAATCTTAGAACCATATTTACCTAGTTCCCATATTATAATAATAAATAAAGTTTCTTTCATGTTATTTGTTTTGGTCTGTTAAAAATACTTTCATTGTTTTTCCATCATCTTGAATAGACACCTCAACTTTAACTCCATACTCTACAACTATTCTGCCTCTTTGTTTTTTAGTATGGTCTATTACTTCAAATCTTGTTACCTTATCAATAGGTTGTATTGGTATTGAATTATAATCATTTCTTTCATCCATAGGTTATTTGTTTTGGTTAGTATTTTTTTCTTTTTTTATCATCAGTTTTTAACTGAATTAATATTGCTATTAAAAAAAATATTATTAAAAGTATTGCTGACATATATTTTAGTTTAAAAAGCCCCCACGTTTTATAACCAACCCCTTGTTTATAATGTTTTTGTGAGGGCTATTGTTATTTTGTTTTTAAATATTCAATCATTGCGTTTCGGTTAGCATCTTTGTCTACTTCGTTGCTCATTCTGTTTGTGTCCCCTGCAGCCTTATTTTGGCTATGTGTTTCTTCTTTAAGTCCAGCATAGGCTAAATGTCTTTGCTCCCTGTAAACCTCTAGCATTTCGTAAAAAGTAGGCATATCCATTCTGTCATAAACTTTACCATATTTGTACTTTACCATTCCGTCTAAAAATAAAAGTATGTCCTGAATTGCTAACTGGTCTTCTTCTGCTGATTCAATTAAAGAATAGGCTAACTGTGCTATTTGGTCTGAATTCATCCCAACTCGTAAATTGAAGTTATTAAGTGCCTTAGTAATAGCCTTAGATAAAACAATAGCTATTTTATCATTCCCGTATAATTTAGCAAGTGCAGGAAGTCTTTCACTTACAGGTATTAGTTCCATTACTTTTAATGGTAAAACTTCACCTTTATCTTTAAACCTGCATAGTTCGTTAAATACCTCCCCCGTTGTGCCAATCATTAGCACGTTTAATAAAACTTTGGTGTAACTGTTCGTCGGTAACTTTTGGACAAGTCCTTGATTGTGTTTGATTAATTCCATTGTTGTTTGTTTTTATTTCAAATAATCCTTTCCAGCCTTTAGCCATTGATTGTTCTATAATTTGTAAAGCAGTATTTTCATCCCCTTTCGATAATTTAACTAAATCTTTTAATGCAGCTTGTTCGCTTTGTGGAGTTGCGAAAGTAAATTTAAGTTGCTTTTTTTTATAATCCTTCCATAAGTCCCAATAGTTTATAAATATTTCTGAATCAAAAGGCATTATAACCATAACCTTATCTTTAACCTTATCCATTACCTTATCCATAACCATATCCTTGTCCCCTTGTAAGGGGCTGTTAAGGGGCTTAAAGTTAGTAATTTCATCTTTATATTTATCTAAATTTTTAATAATAGCAGTATGTGCTTTATTAGAATCACTTAAACCGCTAGGATATTGAAATTCAATAAATGAAGGTATGAACCATTTTGTGCCATTATCTAAAGGAATTATTTTATCATTAAAATATAAAATTGCTTTATTTAAGTCTAATTTTTCGCCAATTCTTATTTCTGCTACTTCTATGTCTATTTGCCATATCCCAGTATGGTCGCAATCGTCGCATATATATAACCAAAGCAGCTTATAAGGGGCTTTCAAGGTTCTTATAAATGGTTTTTTCCATTTTTCTGTATCTGTAAATCTCTTTGCCATAAAATAAAAAAAGGGCTTCAGACTAAACAGGTAATGCGACTACCTGTCAATCTTCTGCCCTAATAAGTTTTTGTTGATATGTCGCATATATCAATACAAATATACTAAATAATTGAATAAGAAGCGTAACTTTTACCTTCTTTTGTAACTATTTTAGTAATAATCTTTAATCCGTCGTTTCTTAAATCGCTTATCCTAGCTGCTAACCTAAAGCAGTTAAATTTGTTTAAAGCGTCGATTGGTGTTATTGCTTTTCCTTTACTAAGATAGTTAGCAATTTGTTGATTTTGTGTCATTGTTGTTCGTTTAAACGTATGATTAATTGAAATTCGTCTATGTAGTTTACTAAAGGAAGCCAACTTAAAACTATTACTTTCCTAATAGCCTTAGAGCCAAAAGACTTAGTTCGTATTACTTTGCCGTTCTTAGTTAACATTACTAATCCTGTTGTTTCTTTTCCTTTTAGTCCGTTGTTCATAAAAAAGTGTGCTTATTTTCTAATAGGTTCTTATTCACCCAACCTATATATTTACTAAAATAAATCGTCTAAATCTGTAACGTGTGATTCTTTTTCTTGCTGGTTTACTGAATATTCTTTTTTCTCAAAGTTGTATTCTTTGCCATTACCTGCATACTGCTTTTTAGCCTTTTCTGCTCGTTCTTCTTTGCTTTGGTTGTTGTACACAGTATGAGTGTTTTCGTACTGGTCTTTCTCTTTCCTAGCGTCTACAACTAATGAAGCGTAATGTTTAACACCTGATTTAGTTTGTACAGGCTTCCATTGAATGTCTTCTTGTGCGATTGAAATTACTATCATTTTTTTTTATTTATTGGTTATTTAATTTTTCTTCTGCTGCTCTTAGCATTATTTCATCCATATCGTTTTGTTCTTGTTCGTCCTTTATTTTTTCTTCTTCGTCTTCTTCTTCTAATTCTTCCCAGTCGCAATGCTCAAAGCATTCAGGACATAGGTCGTAGGATATTTCGCTTTCATATCCGCAGCAAGTATTAATCAGCATATTCTTCGTATTTTTCGGTGAAATCAGACATAAGTAAAAACTTTACTTTACTCATTTTAGCTTCTACTTTATAGCCTGATTTTAAATAATATTCCTTTAATTTCCCCTTATAGTATAAATACTTATCGTAATTTTCCTGCTTAAATACAAAAGGATTGTTACTACTGGATAGCTTCCTGTAAAGGTCAAAATTATCCTGTAATTTAATTAATTGTAAGTCCATTATAAAGTAGTTTTTTTGTTAGAAAATAGTTTTTTAATAGCTTTGTTTTCTTCTACCATATCTGCATTTTGAACGTAAAGTTGCTTTAATTCATCTAAAGAAACAACCAAATCAATAGCTAATTCTAGGTCTTCAGCTATTTCGTGCTTCTTAATGTAAGCTGGATTCTGTACGTCTGATTGGTTCATTTCCTCACTTGTATAAAGTCCGCTTAAATCTTGTGGGTATGCCTTTCTTAGTGCTAATGCTTCAGCAACCTTAGAAAGCATCGTGTGAGGCATCTTAGCCCACATTCCCGTTACTTTACCTTCGTTGTTTTTAGGTGCGTATTCATCCCAATAAGCTACACCTACAGAAGCCTCGTAACGTACTTCATTATGAAAGCGAAATACTGATACTTTGCAGCTTATTAAAGTACCTTCTTTTTCAGCAAATACAGGTTCACTTTGTCCACCATAAGTTCCTGAACGTTCAGCAATTACCCTAAACCCGTCAATGCTTGTTTGGATTGTCATTTTCTTAACCCAGTTAGCACCTTGCTTTACGTTCCTGTGGATGCAATAAAGTTGTCTAGTAAGTGGGTTTAAGCCCGTTAATTGTGCCTGATAAAGAAACAATTTTAGTTCTTCAGCAGTTGCCTCTGGTGCAATTTGACTTCTAATTAGGTCAAATTCTTCCTTGTTAAAGGTCTTTTTTTGTAACTGATTCATAGTTAATAATTGGTTTTGTAGTGTAAATTTAAGCTATTATTCGTTAATAACCTGTTAAAGTTGAATATTTATATTAAAATAATCTTGTTTAATATCATCCCTGTATTTGCTCCTTACTAACTCCCCTATTTTGTTAAATGAATATAAATAGGTAGTTCTGTCCCTATCAAAGATTTTGGCTATTGCTTCAGGCCCAAGCTGTGTTTTTTCCCTAATAATATACATAGCCATTTGTCTAGCCTGTGTTACTAATTCGCCCCTGTATTTGCTCATTAATTGCCCGTATTTGACCCCGTAATAAGCACATACTACTTCGCAGATATTAACTGCCGTTTCTTTCTTTTCCTGCTCTATTTGAGGCTTGTTTTTGCAATAAGTCCTTGACGGCTTTAAGTTCGTTTCTAAGTTCAATAATTCGTTTTCTAAGTTCTTCATTTTCTAGTTGTGTTAAGTAGTGTTGTTTAATTTCGTACATTATATGGTAATTAATGCTTCTTTGTTTAAATAGGTTTCTAAAAGGTCACTTTCTATTATGTAAACTTCTTGCTCTGTTGCTCCGTCTTTCATTAATCGGAACTTAAAAAGGCTTATAATAGTTTCGCAAATCTTCAACTGTTCTAGGTTAGTGCAACTGTTAATGCAGTTTATAACCCATTGTTTATTTTCGTTCATATTAAATGTTTTGTAAAAAAGCCGTTAGTAAAAAAGCTACTATTATAACAACGATAGCCTGAAAATTTCTGTTTTGTTCTTTGCTCATTTTAGTTCTTTTTAAGATTAATAATAATAGTGTGGATGCATTCGGTAAACGTAATTGATTCTACTCTAAAAAAATGTACTTCGTTAATAGGCTTTAAGAACAATAATGTTCCCACGTTGGGAAGGTGCGTAAATTCCCAGTCCCTAAATTCGTTTTCAAAACATACTTTAATTTGCTGATTCATAACTAAGGTGCAGTTTAGCGTGTGCCTCACGTTTTTTTATATTGATTTAACTTCGTATCCTAAATAAAGATATTTTTCTATTTTAAATTTTAATACTGAATTATTAAATTCTGATTCTTTAATTAATATAGTAACCCAATCTTCTGTAGTTCCTTCTTTGTAAATTTTAAATGCTTTAATCATAACGTTTGGTTTAATTGTTATGTAAATATCAAAAAAGTTATTGACACTAAAAAGTTAAAGTTGTTAAAAAAGTGTTAAAATTGTTAAAACTATTGATAATCAAATAGTTATGAGTAGTAATTGCATGAAATATTAGGAAAATTCATGCAGTTTATTAAGTAACTAGAAATATATTTCTATTATAACGTGTCATAAAATGCACTTTTTGATATGCTTTTATCCCTTATAATGCACTTTACTCAATGCAATGAGTGAAATTACTCAATGGAATGAGCAAAAAAAGGGGGACAAATAAAAATAAGTCCCCGTAAACCTGTTATGAATCGCTGCAAATATAGTGTATTAAAACAAAAACTGCCCTCCTTTTTAGGGGAAGGCAGAACCATACCAACAAACAACTATTTACTACCGTCCTGTAACGGCAAATCCCTACTATTATCCACACGTCTATAACCTTCCTTCCAAAGTATCTTAGTCAAAGTTATTGATTTTTCAACTATGGCATCTTCGTCATCTTCTGCCCAAAGTAAGTGGGCAACTTCATGTATAAGTATCTCAAGGTGCTTTCTACCCTTCAGCCTTGAATCTATATAAATTTCCCCGTCAGACCACGCTAAACCATGAACTTTTTCTTTACCTAACTTTTTATATGTAATCTTTATTTTCATACTTTTAGTTCTTCTAGGTCAGGTCTGATTAATTCCGTTACTTGGTATTTATAGCCGCCTCTAACCTTAGCTAGTGCCTTAGTAATTTCATCAACTATTAAATACATTTCGTTTAGTTTCTTAGCTAGTGCTTGTTCTTGTTGTAGTAAAGTCATTTTATTAAAATTCTTAGGTAACTTTGCCATTTATTATTTTTTATGTTTTCTGCCTAAATTGCTTTGCGAAATCTTTAATTTATGAGCATCAGTTAATTTTTTACCTTTAGTATATGTATTACCAGTCATTCTTATACTCATTTTTTCCCTTGTTTCTAAAGATAATTTTCTTCCCTTTAATTTATCAGATATAATTTTTTTTACTTCTTCACTAACAATTCTACATTTATTAGAATTTGCAGTTTTATTTATAGCTTCTATTGACCTTTTATATCCTTTATTACTTTCTCCGCCTAAAGATAAGTTAGCTAAAATGCCATTATCAATTATTCTTTTATATAAATTAATAAATTCTATTTCTTTTATCTTAGATTCTTCTACTGTTAAATTATCTAATAATATTTCAATTTCATAATCTGAACGTGATGCTATTGATTTCCATATTTTATTCCTAGAATGAAAATCTTTTGACCTTTTATAGTTTGTATCACTACCAATACCAATATAAAAAGGCTCATTTTTATCTAATCTTATATGTCTATAAATGTATGGCATTATTTATCAGTTTTAGTATGTGTTTTAGAGCAGGTCTTACATTGATACTGAACCTTTTTAACGCCAGTAGCTGAAACCCTAGTTCCTTTTCTTACAAGTTCGTCGCTGCCACATTCAGGGCAACTTCCCCTGTCGCCACCAAATATTACCCCGTAATGCGTTTTAGCTGGTATATGTAAAGATAATTTCTTGTGTACCTTTTCAAGTAGGACTACATCCATTTTGCAGTACTTAATCATTTTATCCATAGCAATAGGACATTTCTTTAAAACAATGTCAGTCCATAAGCTGAAGTCTGTTTTAATTTTTTGACCAATGCCTAAGAATTTACCTATGTAATCTAATTTATTACTATTAAATTTAAACTTAGAACGTGCAACCTTTAATGTATCTATTGTAACGTATGTAGGAAACATTTCTATTTCGTGAAATAAACATCTAGTCCTTATCCAAGCTAGATCAAATTTATCTCCATTATGTCCTACTAATTCGTCTGCTTCGTTTGCTACCTTAACAAATGCCTGAAGCATCTTTTTGTCGCATTGCTTACTATCCCAGTTTAATGATTGTGTTTCTTTGTCGTCTTCCCACTTATAGCAAATGCAAATTAAAGCACGTTCTTTAATAATGTTTTGTGGACCGATTTGTAACTTGTACCCAGCCTGCCAAAAGAAGCCAATATTCGGTGCAGTTTCAACGTCAAAGTAGAGGCGTTTTCTTTTTGTTCTTAGTGTTGTTTGTTTGGTCATTGTTTGGTTTTTATGCGATAGATTGAAGAATCAAATCTGCTTCGGCTTCCCGCCTCGTTACCAACCCCTCCATTTTTTTATTTTCCCAAAGTCGTTTACTAGCTTCAACCTGTTCTGCAATTCCTTCGTAGTCCTGTTTAGCTACTAAATTAACAATAGCTTTCATTTCTTTGCGTGAATCCCCTTCTAATTTATTACCCCTGTTAAACACCATTGAAACCAAAGCCCCTTGAGTATCTTCGTTTAATGTTTCTAATTCAGGGTAAATGTCCTTTGTAAGTTTGTAGTATCTAGGTAACTGGCATTTAATAAACACTTCATAAGCCGCTAAATAAGGTATTCTAACATTCATTACTTCGCCTTTCATCATAGGTACAACCTTTTCACCTTTAACCCCTATAAACCGCCTTAAAGCGTTTACAAAGTTTAAATTAATAACACCTGACCAATCCTTTAGAAATTGCTTTTCTGTTTGATAGCCTAAATCATAGCCGAAGCCCACCGTAAGCCCGCTTTCTCCTTTAGGATAAGTAGGTTTCTGCAAAAATCTTTCGTAATACGATTTACTTCCTACCTCGTGCAGTATTATAAAATCAGACGCTTTTTTGCTAATCATATTAATAATTTTGATAGGTAGTTTTACCATTTGTCTTTACTGCTCTTAATACTTGCTTTCTTTGTTTACCTGTTGACTCATAAGAAACGTGTACCCAATCTGGATTTTTGCTATCCCCAAACTCATATATTAATTGGTCAAATGTTAAGTTATCTTTAATGTAGTCAAATACCATTTTATTAGTAACTCCACTTGCTGAACTATCCATATCTATATCTATTGCCTCACCAGAGCAGTGTTGACTAGTTAATGAACCGCCAATACACTTGTTTAATTCTACACTACGATAACCACTTGAAATATGTATAGGGCATCCAAAATGAACCCTAATAGGCTCAAATACCTTTTCGGCTAATAACTTAAAGTTTTCAATATGTTGTGGAATAGGCATATTGCTAATCCCGTTTCTCTTTGCTGATTCACTACGAATTACTTCGCTTAAATCTAAATTTGCTGATAGTTTCATACGTTATAAATAAAATAAGTTAAAGCCACAACCCAAAAGGTAAAGCCTATAATTAATGCCTTTTTTTCGTTATTCGGCATCTTTCTTTGTTGAAAATTTGTCTATTGTCGATGTACCCATTGCAGCAATACATATAGCCATAACCGCATCTACAAGTTTGTCGCTTGGTGCAATTTCTAAATGACTAAATGAATTAGCCAATAAAGTAATGCATAAAAATAAAGCACTTAATAAAGCTATAACTCTTTTAGTGCTTATAGAACCTCTTTCATCCGATAGTAAATTTGCTATCCATTTCATACTATTGTGTTTTAATTAATGCTAAAGTTATAAATAAAAGAAATATCCAAAACCTGTTTAAATCTTGCGTTTTTTCGTACTTTTCTTTGAACTCTTGGTCAATTCCTGTGGGTTGTTTAGTATTTTGGATATAAAATCTGTAAGTGTTAATTGTATCTTGCTTTTTACTAATTTGATTAATTGCTGAATCATAATATTTTGTTTTAACTTTTAGTGAATCTATTGTATTGTTATAACCCAAATACAAAGCATTTATTTCTTTGCCCTGCTCAATGGTCATTATAACAACAGAATCTTGTTTAATTTTTTTTATTATCGGATATTGGCAATAGCTTGAAACTGATACCAGTATCATTACTAACGCTATCCAAAGTTGCTTTGACTTCACTTAGTTCGGTTTTTAATATTGTTACTTCTGTTTTTAATACTTTTATAGTTTCAACTGCCTTTTCTACTAACTCCACCTCTTTTTTACTTGCTTTAGCTTGTACTTGTACTGATAATGTGTTTGTTTCTGACACCTTATTCATTAACTTTTGGAACTCAATGTCTTCTTTTAGTTCATCGCTTTGCTTTTGAGCAGTAACTGTACATCCAAATAAAAATATAAATAAGAAGTATTTCATTACTTAATAGATTGTATTTTACCTAAACTTTCAAGTGTGCTTAGTTTCGCAGTAGCCGAAGCCAATGAAGAATCGCACCTTCTTAATGCTATCTGCATTAAATCAACTTTGTCGTCTAACTTTTGCACTTTAATTGACTGTGAAGTAATTTGGTCTTTAAACGTAGAACGTACATCAATATACAAAGCAGATATTCCACATAAAACAATAAATAAAGTCCCAATAATAGGATTCTTAACAAAATCTTTAAACGATACAGGTAATGCCATTTTAGAACAATTTTTTATAATAACCGAATGAATAATTATTTGTCGTTGCGTTTATTGTAAATAAGCCGTTTTTAGCTGTTTTAAATCCTAAGCCAACACCTAACCCCACTTTGTTGTCAAATGCTCTTAAATCGCCTAATACACCCAAATAAAGCTCATTCTTTGGCTTTAGTGTAATGGTTTTATTTATATAGATATTTTTTTCGCTTATTTGAGCAGTAAAACGCCTACCAATAATTGAATTTCTACTTATTGTATCTAAAATAATAAACGAACTAGAATCGACCTTAATTGTATCAGAATAAACCTTAGTCTGTACATAATCCTGTAAAATGTGTATTGTGTCGTGTATTTCATCTATTTGGTATAAAGTGTCTAAAACGACAAAAGGGATGCTATTCCCTTTCTTGTAAAACGTTGTCGTGTCGTGCTTATAAACTGTGTCAGTCTTAACTATTACTACCTCATTTGTGTTTGTAACATTGTTAGAAATAACAATAATAGCAACTATAATAAGTAAAGTAATAATTAAATCTTTCATCGGTTTTGCTTGTTTTGTAACTCAATAGCAAGCCTGTTAATCGTTTCTAAAATGTTGTCTAGCTTCTTTGCTATAATATCGTCTTGCTTTTCCACCATTGAAACCCTTACTTCGAGTTCCTTTAGCTTTAAACTTACTTTAATATAAATACTAATTAGACCAATTAAAATAGTCAGTGCCTGACCAATTAAAAAAACGATTAAACTTGTTGCCATTTTACAATACTTCTTCTTCTTCTTCTTTAATAAATGTGATACCTGTTGTCCAATCTTCTAGGAAAGTAAAGTTTTCTAAACCATTTGCGTTAATAACTTCAATAGCTTTAAATTCAAATTCCTTTTCTCCTAGTTCCTTGATTTGTTCAGTTAGTTTTTTGATTCCGTCTTTAGTAAACTTGTATTCGCCTTTGTCGTTAAGTAATAAACAGTCTTTATCGTCAACTTGTGCATTATCTAAGCGTAATTCTTCAACTTTAGCCTGATATTCTTCGTAGCTAGGTTTAACCTTTTCAAATAACTTGAATAGCTTTTTAGCTACTTTGGTTTCTTGACCGCCAATTACTGCGTTTAAATTAGCTACTAATTGCGTTAATTGTATGTATTTCATGTTATAGTTTTTACAAATATAATTATATTATACTACTGCGACCAAATTTAATTTAGCCATACTCCAAACATAAGCCGCTTCATTTGCAGAAGGGTCAGCATCCCAAGTTTGATAGTCTGCACCATCCATAGTTAAATTACCGTCTACTAATTTTTCTGCATAAGCATCTATTACTAAAATATCAGTAGTAACTTCTTCGCCTGTAATAGGGTCAATAACTGTTTTAGTTTCTAAATGGCTTACTTCCTCACTTGAAATTGAGTAATAAAAAGTAGCTGATGTACTTAAATTGTCGTTAATTACATATAGGTTAAATTCCGTTCCTAGTTTTTCTTGTCCGTTCTGCCACGAACTGATTGCTTGAATTTTCATATTATTTATTTTTTATTTGTTTAACAGTTTACTACTTCTAATACTACACCCGTTGTTGACACCCTTACTGAAAAAGTACCGCCTGTACCTTGCCATTTTAATGGAACCCATAAGCCGTTACCATTTGTTTTAACAGTATTATAAGTATCATAAAGAATATCGCCTACGTGTACGCTAGGGTTACCGCCTTGCCTCCAACCTATGTAATAAGGTCTAACTGAAACATAAGAAACACAAGAAATAGCACTTGAACTATAAACAGGGTTTGTTGGTCCCATATACATTATAAAGTCGCTAGTTATTGTTTCGCCTTTAGTGGGTAGCTGATTTGAAGCTGCACTAATAGCAAATACGTTAACCATTGATTCTACTTGTGAGGTTGTTAGCATTTCCGCAGTTGCAGGAATAGGAGTACCACCAGTCTTAGCTATTAAAGCACCTCCTGTACTAACCGCTTCTTGTAGCGTGTTACCTGAATAGCATTGATTGTCTGCCGTTGTAGCCCAAGTTGCCATATTATTTATTTTCTAGTTCTTTAATTCTTTGCTCCAAAGCATATATTTTAGCAGTGTGTACCTCACGATAAGATAGGCTTAACATATCATCACTACCTTTTGAAACCGCACTATCTAACACCCCAATAAAATCTTGAGCATAATAACCTAGTTCAACCTTTCCGTTTTTAGTGTAAAGTTTTGGGGTAATGGATGCAATGCCTTTTGTTTGGTAGTTATCTTGGATTAATGTTTTTAATCTACTATCGGAACTTTCAAAGAATGATGTTGCGGTAACTGATGAACTAAATGTAGCAGCACCTGAATTTTGAATCCAAAAAGGTAAACCTGCTGTTGTTACATTATAGATTCCCCAACCCGGACCCGGACCATAATTACCATTAAATAAATAAAATGTATTTGCTGTAGCAACTGATTCAAACCTCATACCATTCTGAGACGCTCCTCCTGTTAACGAAAGTTTTCCATTATTAGTGCCTCCTAATTGCAATAAACCTAGCCCATTATCAGTAGTAGTTCCTATTAATACATTACCTCCATTAGGTTGTAATGCTAAAATAAATGGAATATCAAACGCTTCTCTACCTGCTTGTATCCAAGAACCATAATTTGGAGTTCCATTTAAAGAACCCATAAATATACCTTGGTCATTTCCTTGTACACTAAATACAGTAGAAGCCATTGCTATTGTGTTACCTAAATTACCACCTCTAACAGTTGCTTTAGCTAATGGAACTGTTGTTCCTATACCTACATTGCCATTCCCTAATATTGCTACTTTTGTATTATTACTATAATCGTTAAATTTTGCTATAAAAGAACCACTACCCAAATCACCACCATTAACTTCTATACCTACACCACCATCTACCCTATAACCTGTATATCCTTTTGAATATACTGTATTACTAAAAGTAGCAGCACCTGTTGTAGCTAATGAAAGTGCTTTAACATTAGTGCCACTCATATTAGTATATAATTCTACTATGCCATCTGCCCCATAAAATGCACCATTACCTGAAGTTGAATTTCTTATAATTCCAAAGTGTCCTGTATTAGAAGAACCATCAGTAAAGTTTACATTAGATACATAAGTATTAGCTGACAATGCCGAGCTACTAAATGTAGCTGCTCCTGTGGATGCTATTACTAATGGTGTTGTTCTTGTACCACTTAAAAAATTTCCTGTGTAATTAGCAATCCAAAATTCGCCTGTATTTCTACGACCAATACCCCAACTACTATTTGCATCACCTGTATTTGAGAATCCAAAGAAATTATCTCCATCTACTGAAGATGTTGTCATTTCTGCATATACATCACTTGTATTGCTTATTGTTAATTTCCCACTAAACCTTCCTGTACCATTAACATCTAAAGTATATCCTGATAAAGTTGTTGTACCTATGTTTAATACCCCTGCCATATAGTTAGCAGCAGTTCCTGCCATATACAAGTTCCATCGGTTTGTGCCACTTGCTATGTTTCCGTAAAATCCGTAATTATTAGTTGCACCTGTTAAGTTATCAACATTAAATCCATATTGAGTTGTTACTATTGAACCTGCTCCAAATGTACCTTGTGTTGCTCTATAATGAAATAAAGTTCCTAATGTAAAAGATGCGGCAGCAGTACTTGATGCAGATAAAAAGTAGTATGCTTGACTTGTTACATCACTTTGAATTACTCCATCAGAACCAATGCCAATAGAAAGAGTAGAACCTGTTATATTTTTTGAAACTGATAAACTTGTTCGTGTCAAAGCAGTCGCACCAATACCCACATTACCACGAGCATCTATCCTCATTGCTTCTACTAAAGAAGTTCCTGCTGATACAGAACGAGTAAGGAATGACAAGTATGCACCACCTAATGTACCTGCTGAAAATGCACCTATTTCAGCGTATAATCCACTTGATTTTGCACTTGAATCTCTACCACCCCATTTAATTCTACCAATATTTTCTCCTGCTGATAATGAAGTATCATTTCTAAATAAAGTAATATCGCCACCATTTAGACTTGCAATAGTTAATTGTGATGAATCAACAGTATTAACTGTTATTACTAATCCACTACCTGTACCACCTAATAAAGTATTTGAAACAGTTAAAGTATCACCTGCTCTATAAGAAGTTCCACCCCAAGTTAATGTTGCAGTTGTTACTATCCCACTAATTACAACTATTGTAAATAAAGCATAATCAGCATTAATAGTTGCAGAAATATTTGTAGAAGCTACATCAGTATAAGTTCCATCAACATAACCACTACCACCATTGGTTAAAGTAGTTGTTAATATTGGACCTGAAGAAACAAAGTTTGATGAACTACCTATCCCTGTATCTCCTAATAAAAAGTTAGCAGCAGTACCACCCATAAATAAGTTCCAACGATTTAATGCAGCAGGAATAAGACCATAAAATCCAATATTTGCTGTTGCTCCAATAAGACCATTATCTGCAAAAAATCCAATTTGAGTTGTAACTGAGCTACCTGCACCAAATGTACCTTGAGATGCAAAATAATGATATATATTAGATAAAGTAAAAGATGCAGCTTGAGTTGTTGCTACAGTTCTATTATATATTGCAGTTGTTGTTACATCAGATTGTATTGAACTTGAATTAAATATTCCATAAGATGTTGTTGCACCTGTTATATTAGTGCCAATTCTTAAATTATATCCTGTTAATGCCGATTGTCCAATACCTAATCCACCATTTGCAATTGAAGTATTAGACCCTAAAGTAATCAAAGAACCTGTATCTGTAATATTACTATTACCTATTGTAGATGCAGCTGTAAATTTAGGTAAAGTATTAGTTGTACCTGTACCTGTTACAGGATTAGTTAAAGTAGAAACACTACCATCTGCCATTAAGTATTGACTTGATGTACCTCCACTCTTTACTAAAGTAGTTGCGTTTAATGTACCTATTATCGTTGCTGCGTTTCCGCTTCCACTTGTCTTGTTTATGTATAATCCTTCGCCAGCACCACCTTTAGTAATATTCAAAGCAATTCCGCTACCGCTTGAATGATTAATAGCGAAAGTATCACTACCACCATTTGATGCAAAAGAACCTGTTGCTCCTGTAATAACATCAGCAGTCAAATTAAAAGTACCCAAATCAACATTTGCAGTTGCACCTGTATATGGTACAAACCCTGT